>NPIF01000916.1_pt1 | contig 58252 bp, 52 predicted proteins | sample 8637461 | NCBI WGS metagenome assembly NPIF01 (sample SAMN07420641, study PRJNA396082) | bioreactor metagenome | isolation source: sample BR12 brine-fed electro-methanogenic bioreactor BR | place: Japan: Kochi | collected 2016-12-09 | reverse complement strand
TGGAAAGGCTTTCATCATTTATTCCCGTAAATTTCCAACACTGTTGAGTTCCCCCGCAAAGCCGGTGGTTTACCTAAATGCAATTATTTCCCGATGGAAAAATTATTTTTATGGTAAGGAATCCAATGGATTCAATTGCTTCCTTGTATAACAGATTTGAAAATTTACCTATGTCAATTGAAAGGTGGGTTTTGGACAACTCTGCTGTACTGAAATTCAGACATATTGATAACTCAATGGTGGTGCATTTTGAACGCTTAGTCGAAAATCCTGAAAAAAACTACCGTTCTATTGTAGATTTTTTGAACGTGTCCTGGCATAAAGATGTGTTGAATATAGGTCAAAGCATTTATGAAAATCAATTGGCTGAAGATAATATGATAAAACGATATGAACAGGTTAAACAAGATTTTTATGTGCCACAATCCATCTGGCGAAACATTTTTTCAGACGTCCAGATTAAAAAAATTAAAGTTGAAACGGAAATTCTTGCAGCAAAATTGGGCTATAGGGAAGATAAAATGATTTAGTCCTTTAAGCGTCTAAAATCATGGTTCTAATTAATTGAAATTTATTTAATCGATGGGTTATCTTTTTGCCAACATCAGCAGAATAAAATTGGAAAAGATTTGATTATATCTCATAAATATCAGTTTATTTTTCTTAAAACGAACAAAACTGCAGGCACATCGATAGAGATAGCATTATCAAAATATTGTGGGAAAAATGATATTATCACACCAATTTCTCCCATAGATGAAAAAATGAGATTGGATTTAGGGTATTTGGGATCCCAACACTACATGGCCCCTTTTTGGGATTATAGTATTCATGATTTTTTGAAATTAATCGTTAGGGGTCAGAAAAAATTGCGTTTTTATAACCACATCTCAGCTAAAGAGATCAAAAATCATATTGGTAATAAAATATGGAATCATTATTATAAATTTTGTTTTGAAAGAAACCCATGGGATCGGGTAGTATCATTATATTACTATTGGTTAAGAAATAAATCAGAGCCTTTTCCATCAATCTCTTCGTTTATTTGTTCAAAAGTACCGGTGATTTTAAAAAAAAGAGGGGTTGATATGTATACAATAAATGGAGAAATTGTGGTAGATAAAGTTTGTAAGTATGAAAATATTAATGAGGAATTAGAGTTTGTTAGGAAAAAAGTTGGTATTCCGGAGCCTTTGGTTCTCCCTCATGCTAAATCAGAGTATAGAAAAGACAAGAGACATTATCGTGACATTTTGTCAAAAAATGACAAAGAAATCATTGAAAAATTTTTTTTCAATGAAATTAAAATGTTAGGGTATAAATTTTAATTTTAGATTAACTGGTCCGGGTAAATGGATCAAATGTTTACTTCATGAATTTGAGAAATATTATGAGAACAATCCATAGTAGGAAACATAAAAAAACGAAAGGCAGAAGTGAACTGGCAATAGAAAGCAAGATTTCACAGTTGTTTTATCGTGTTGCCAGTGAATTCCCTTTTCTACCTTCAACTAATCGTTACAGCATTACAATATCCCATCAGAATAGGTTTGTATGGTTTCGTATTCCAAAAGTCGCTACTAATACCATACATGAACACCTAAAAATGCAAAAAGTCTATCTTGATGCGGAGTACGCTTTTTTGATGAATTATCCGCCAAAATTGTACAAAAAATATTTTAAATTTGGTTTCATTAGAAATCCATGGGATCGTTTGGTTTCTTGTTGGCTGAATAAAGTAGTTCTCTATAATCACTTCAGATTCGATCAAAAAACTCATCAAAAATTTCAACAATGTTTTAAAAGCTTCGTTTCTTTTGTTTCAAATATTGATATTCATAATTGTGATGGCCATTTAAAAATGCAATGTAGTTCTATTGATTTAAATGAGATTGACTTTATCGGTAGAATAGAAAACTTCAATGATGATTTTTTGCAGATTTGTAAACAAATCGGAATCGAAGGTAGAAATGTAGAGGTAAAAAACAAGACAACAGAAAGAGAAGATTATAAAAAATATTACGATGATGATCTCAAGGATCGGGTATTTAAAATATATGAGAAAGATATCCGTTTGTTTGGCTATGATTTTTAAATAGATATTTTGGAAATTTTAATGAGTTATCACATTGTTATTGGAATTTGTACGTGTCGACGACCTAACCTTTTGGAAATAACATTGAATAGTCTTGAAAAAATGGATAAACCAGGCAATTGTCAGTTGTCTGTGATTGTTGTGGATAACGATTCTACTGTATCAGCAGAGCATGTGGTTGAAAAATTTAAAATGATATCAGAACTTTCGGTCCATTATTTTTTGGAAACAAAAGCTGGAATTCCATTTGCCAGAAACAGGATATTGATAGAAGCTTCAAGTCTGAATACAGATTATCTTGCATTTATTGATGATGATGAGTACGTAGAAAAAGATTGGCTGGTAACATTATGGAAAACGTTTAAGGAATTTCAACCCGATGTATTAATAGGATTCGTAAGGACAGTCTATTCAAAAAATACACCCGACTGGATAAAAAAAGGATTTTTTTATCAGCGAGATAAAATTGATACCATACATGGAAGTAATTTGTTACAGGCAATTAAATCACTTTTCATATATTTTCCATGGAATGGAAAAAGTAACAAAATTAATGGAATTATTATGGATTCAGGACGAACTGGAAATTCTTTTTTTGATTTCAACAAGCTGATAATGAATTGGGAAATGAAATTTGATCAAAGTTTTGGCCTGAGAGGGGGATCTGATGCTGAATTTTTCATGCGTGCCATTCAAAAGGGGGCTGTCATCAGATGGGCAGAATATGCTGTGGTTAATGAAGTTTTGACTGATGACAGGATAACTTTTTCATATTTGATTAAGCGGACATTCAAAACCCGAAATTATAAACATGAAAAAGCAATATCATTTTTTAAACGTTTGAGAATGCTCGTTCGAGGTGGGATACTTTTTTTCTGCGGTATAGTATCATTCCCGCTCAATATCTTTCGAGGGAAATATTATATGGCTCAAACTTTGAAAACTGTTACTGCTTCCATCGGCTTAATGCTTTCTGCTATCAATATTTATATATTATGGGATGAGTATAAGAGATAGTATATTCATTGCAGTCGTTATCAGGAGAGTTTCTATAAGTGTGGAAAATTGAAAAACCGACTTGCTTAAATGATCAAAAACGTGTTTTTCTTTTGTCACTCTGGCAAATTGATCCATTTTCCAATCCGTTTGTATCTCCAGCGTTTCTTGAAATGATGGTTCAGAAAGTGATTCAAAATGGGGAATTCCCTGTTTTTGGTTCTGATTATGATCAGTCAGGAAAATTGGTGGCATTTTGGCCGCTTCGTCTGGATCGGTCAGGATGTTGTCATTTTTTGAATTTGTATTTAAGCGATTACAATACCGTACTTCATGCCCCTTGGATAACCAAGGAAAGGTTATCCAAGGGGCTTGCCATGGTACTTCAGCAGATTCGCCCCAAAAAAGTTTTGCTGGACAATGTGCCTGACTGGGGGATGACTCGGGAGGCGGCGGTACTTGGGCTCGAGCAGGCCGGTTACCGGTGTGTGCCTGTGGCATATGACAAGGTGCCCTGTGTGCCGGGCGGGGAAGATCCAGAAGGAATGCAGCGGTTCGGGCGGCAGTTCAACCGGCATCGTGGGCTAAAGAACTATACCAATCGGCTCATGAAAATGAAGGGGTTTCATTTTGAGGTGGATGAAACCCGGGATGATATCCATGAATGGGTGGACCAGTTCTGTGTGGCCCATGACAGGCGCTGGGAACCCACGTCCACCCCTTCCAAGTACCAGGATAAGCAAGCAAGGGATCAATTGAAAGATGCGCTGGCGGCCTGGGCTGAAGACCGGGTGTTGATCCGGTTCAGTGTGCATGTGATGAACCGGCGGATCACCTTTGTGGTGGGATTGAAAAACAGGAAGAACAAGGATCTTATCTATTTTCATACGGCCCGGCTGCCGGTGTATGACAAGCTGAGTACCGGCAACATCACCATCCGGCTGATGGGGCTGTGGATGATGGAAAACGGGTATACCTGTATGGATTTTGGCCGGGGCAATGAGGCGTACAAACATATCTTCGCCAATGAGACCCGGGACCTGTGGCGGATCTACGGGGCTCGATCGCCTGTATCGCTTCATTATTGGAAAGGGTGTGTCGAGGCGTATGTCAAGGCAAAAGAGTCCCGCAGGCAATTGTGGGCCATGCTGGACAGACATGTGTTCAAATCCCGGTGGATGAAGGTGTTTCGGCGTGAACAAGGGCATTGAACAGGCATTGAGATGGGTTTTCAGGGGTGGTTCCTGCACCGGGATCGTGGTGGGAAACCATACCCAGAACCGGGATCAGGTCCGGCAGGAGATCGATGTGTTGGGCCGGTTTTTTGAGTTCATCCACCATGATGAGCTGGTGAATCGGTTGAAAACAAAGGGGCGGCGGCCGTTCTGTTTGTTGACATTTGATGACGGAAAAAAGATCAATGCACTGGAGACAGCGCCTGAGCTGGAAAAATCCGGGGTGCCGGCGGTGTTTTACCTGGTGACGAAGGCGGTGACCTTTGGCCGGCCCCTCTGGTTTGATGTCAGAAATGCGTTGCTGAAAGCGCCGTTGACCCAGGAGGAAAAACAGGCAATCGCCGGGTTGAAACGCATTTCCATGGACAGGAGGGGGGCGCTGCTGGATGGGCTGGCGGAAAAATACCAGGCTCTTCCGGATATGTCTGATCCCTGTGTGGCGCCCATGTCCTGGGAGGATGCGGGGAATCTCCATGAAAAAGGGTTTACCATCGGGGCACATACCTGTTCGCATCCGGTTTTGACCCGGGAAACAAGAGAGGCGGCCTGTTGCGAGATCCGGGATTCCATTGCCCAGGTGTCGGAGAGGATCGGGACCCGGTGTGCGAGCTTCGCGTTTCCCAACGGCAGTTATACCGATGATCTGGCCCGGTATGCACAAGGCTGCGGGGTGACCTCGGTCATGACCACCGATCCGGTCTGGGGCCGGCCGGAAACCAATCTGTGGCGGGTGCCCAGAATCGATATCTACACCCGGTATACGCCCTGGAAAACCCTTGTGAAAGTGGCGGCTGCCAAGCCCGGGTTTGTGTTGAAAAATCCCAACGGTACGGGCCGGGCCTATGTGTTCGGCCGGAAAACAGGCGTTTCTGAATCCAGGAGACCGGGCAATGGATAATAAAAAGCCGTGCATCATTTACCTGCTGGGGGTCAGTTACAGCAGTTCCACGTTACTGGGATATTTTCTGGGATCCCACCCAAAGGTGTTCAATGCCGGGGAACTGATGCTGTTTCCCGGCAAACCAAGGATCGGGGATCTGCCCTGTTTCTGCGGAAAGAATGTGGCTGGATGTGATTTCTGGAAACACCTGCCCTTGAGTCAATATCAGCTCTACAGCAAACCAGGGTTCAAAGCCAAATTCAAGATGGCTGCCTCCCTGTTGCTGGGGCGGCCGGTATGCCGCCTGGTGCTGGACCGGCCCCGGGATGACCGGGTTTTTTTTGAGCACCTGGCAGCGAACATGAACGTGTACGATCCAGGCGCACACATGGTCGTGGATACCTCGAAAAGCCTGTTCCGACTGATATTTCTGGTGTGCACCGGCCAGTATGACATAAAGATCGTCTATCTGCGCCGGGACATCCTGGGGAATGTGGCATCGTTTATCAAGAGCAGGGAAGGGTTTATCAAGGGGTTTGTGAATTACAAACTCAACCATTTTTTCATGCCCCGGTTTCTGAAACAGTACGGCCTGGACTGGTATGATCTGTCCTATAAACGGCTGTGCCTCGACCCGGAAGCGGAGATCCGGGACCTGGGCAGGTTCCTTCACCTGGATCTGTCTTATGAAACAATTAAGGAACGCCTGAAAACAACCCGGTTCCACGTGTTCACCGGCAGTACCGGCCGGGCCCAGTTCAAGGATTTCAAGGGGATGCGGTATGACACTTCCTGGACATGGCGTTTGAACAAGCTTCAGCAGTGGATCTTACACTGCATTGCCTTGAAATCAGAGCGGTGACGGATAAATCAGGTTTGTGTGCGGTAAAAAGCGATGTTGTGGTGAATTCCCCTGAAATCCAGCCAGTCGCAGGTATCCAGGTGATGGCGCATCTTCGGATTTTTGTATACGATCCAGATGGACCTGGGGGTCTGAAGAAATGATTGGTGGATATTGTCAATGACCCTGATGAAAATGTCATTGACAAAAGGGTTGAAAAAATAGGCAATGGTAAGGTCTTCCGGAATCTCATAATCCAGCACATCCATGTTGACCAGGTGGATGTTTTCACAGGCAAAGGATTTTTGGGTATTCCGGATATTTTTTTGAGCGATGTCATGCAGGGGTTTTGAGATCTCGATACCGATCACCCGTTTGAATGGATATCGGGCGGCCAGAAAAACCATTTTTCCTTTGCCGGAACCAAAGTCGGCAAACACGTCGGTTGGGGAAAAATGGATAGTTTGGTGAATACGTTTCAATATCAGCCAGTTGGAAGGTTCATATCCACGCATGCTGGGGGAGTAGTCATAATATTTCTGGTCTTTGCCGCCTTTGGTGGTATCGATACCTTTATAGGTTTCATAAACGTGCAGAAGGGTGAGTTTTGTTTGCTGCCACAGCCTGCTGATGACGGACCTTTTTTTCCCCATGGAAGTCCCCCTGTGTTTTTTACAGACGGATAATATTTTTAAGCCGTTTTATAATGTTTTTCCGGCGCCATACGCCGGGACCATAAAAAAACGCTTCCCGCTTTTCAAACCCCAGTTCAATGCATTTTTCAATCACGGTGGTTCTCTTTTGCGTGGCAGCGGTTTCCAGGGGATAGCCAGCGGCTTTCATGCTGGTGCAGCAGTAGGATTCAATTTTCTTGATCTGGTCTTTGTCCAGCTGAGTTTGCCATTTGTTGACTGATCCGGCAAAAACGGGTTTGTCGGCAAGCATTTGGCGGCGGTAAAAGGTGTCTTTTATGCCGCAAAAATGCAACAGGGTTTTGAGCGCGCTATCCGGATCGCCAACAAAGTGTTCGTAGGAAAGAACCATGTAATTTTTTCGGTTCAGGGCGTTTTGGAAGGTCCATTTAAAATGGGTGTCACAGTAGATGGCCGCATATTGCAGGCGCCGCTCCTTGAATCGTTTTATCTGGGAAGCCACGACCGCCCTGGGGTCCCGCAGCAGAACAATAAATCTGGCATGGGGCCAGACAGCGAGAATATCCGGACACAGCTCCGCCCGCAGCATTTTGTTGCCAAAACAGCGGATCGGGCTGTCTGCCATGAAGATATCTTCAACCAGGCCGGCAAAAGTGCCATGCACCTGGTGATTTTTGAATAACCGTTTTCTGTTTTTTTCGATGGACCGGATCAGCCAGCTGTTTTTGTCTTCCCGGCGTTCCAGGGTGATCAGCTCATCTAACAACCGGTTGAAGGCCCGGCTCGAGTTCAGCTGTGAAAAGCGTTCATAGCAATGTCTTCCTTCAGTGGGCAGCCGGCTTTCATAGGAGATCCGGATCAAGGGATGCTGATTCAGCAGGGTGTGCAGATAAGACGTGCCGCTTCTGGCAACGCCTACCACAAAAACAGGCTGCATGCTACCGGCCATGGGTTTTGTCCGCAATGGTGATGGTGATATTGTCAATATAAAGCATTGTTTTTTTGTTTTCCGCTGTGGTGTGCAGCACCAGTGTCAGGGCATTGGCCCGGGGTGACACAGATGCGGTGGTGGTCACTGTCATCCATTTGCCGGCCAGGGGATGTCCTTTTTTAATGTCGGTTTTTTCATAGGGCGTGCGGGTGTAGGCCAGCACCGCCGGCAGTTCGGCAATCATCTTCCGGTTCAGGCCGACTGTCTCCACAAGGCTGAGAATGGGCAGGTCCGGGCCTTTCAGACGGGTTGCATGGATGTCGTAGCTGATCCGGATGGTGTTCCCCCTGACCTGAGACATGGCCCAGGGTGATATCCGGGTGGACAGAAACGTGATGGGACCCTGGTTGTCACCGGTGAATCCCGGATTTTGATAAGTGGCGGCACTCATTTTCACTTGCAGGGCACTGCCTTTTCTGTCCGGGGCCGGGGCGATGGTCAGAATAGGTGATCCGTCCGGGCCGGGATGGGCCAGGTTGTTCCAGGTCCAGTGGACCGGGGTGCCGTTGTTACGAATCTGTTCAAAGTCACCATTTGGAACCAGGGGAAGATGTCCGGCACTGCGGGCCAGGGCCTTGGCTGCATCAGGATCACGATACGCCAGAAAGGCGTTGCCGAACAGAGCCAGATAAAATTCAGCCGGATCATGGGGATTGATGGTCAGGGTATGGTAGGTGGCCTGGAATCGTTTCAAGCCATCCCAGTCCACCCGGTGCCAGGTGGTGCCGCTGTCCATGGTGCGGAACACACCGGCCCGGTCCACGGCGGCATAGATGATATCCGGCAGCACCGGGTTGATGGCCACGGATGTGGGGGCACCGGCATCGATGACGCCCAGGCCGGGAACGGGGGAGGAGAAATCCAGGACATGATTCCAGGTTCTGCCCCCATCAAGGGTTTTGAGAATGCCGCCTCTTTTGACATGGGCTTCTGCGTCGGATTTTCCCCGGCCCGGTACCACGGCGGCATAAGCAATGTCCGGATCATGGGGATGGACCGCCACCTGCACGGCCCCGGCCAGCTCCGGTCCCCCGGTCCGGATCCAGGTATGTCCCGCGTCATCGGACCGGAACACGCCGCCGTCCGGCAAAGGCGTGTCCAGGGATTTCTGTAACTGCCGGGCCGGGCGCTTGCCGCCTTCACTGCCTGCAGCCGCATAAAGCACATCCGGATGATCCCGGCAGGCATCCAGGTTCATCAGGGGAAAACCCAAAGGCGAAGTCAGATTGTCTGCCAGCCGTTCAAAGGTGCGTCCGCTGTCTTTGGAAAAATAGATCCCTGACACGGGCCGGTCCCGGTCCAGGGTATTGGTCACCGTATACAGGGTCCGCCGGCCATATCCGTTGCCGTCCATGATGATCAGGTCGGTGATCATGCCGCCCGGCAGGCCGCTTTGTTCCGGGAACACCGGTTCCCAATGCCTGCCGTCGGTGGCGGTGGTGAACAGCATGCCATTGGCGCTGTTTTTTCCTCCTTTGCCGGACATGCCGTAAAACTGAGTGGTGGCAAATTCCGGGTCAGCGGCAAATGCCATGCAGGATCCGCTGGTATCCAGCATCTGGCTACTCCAGTAGGCCAGGGGGTACAGATCCGGGTACTGACTGCTCCACAGGGAAGTGACGGAAAAGCCGCGATCGTCGGTCCGCATCAATCCGGTGTCTGAAAATCCCAGGTAGACCCGGTTGGGGTTTGTCTGATCCCAGAACGCCCGGTATGCGGTTAAAAGGGTCAGACCCTTGCCCTGCCAGGCATGCCGGTCCGGCAGATACCGGGCGGCAAAAAACTGCCAGGTGTTGCCGCCGTCCATGCTCTGATACATGTCACCCAGGATCAGATGGTCCGGGTTGCCGGGATGGATGAAAAAATAATCCCGCGTGAATTTATGTCTGTGGCGATAATCTTTGGGAACATTTCCCTGATAGGTTTTTGTGTCGGTCAGAAGCGGTTTCGACAGCCATTGCCAGGTTTTTCCCAGGTCCTGTGTGTGGAACAGACCGGCCCGGCCATGGGAGAAACACCACAGGTGCCCTGGTTTTTTCGGATGGGTCTGTAACAGGGTGATGTCAGGCGGTGCCGGGGAAGAGGCGGAGTAGGGCATCTGTTCCCACCGGCCTGTCACGATGTCTCCCCTGAACAGCCTGCCGGACCGGGTGGCGGCCCACACCCATTTTTTCACCCGGTCATGGGCCAGACAGATGACGGGTTCGGCCGGCAGATCAGGGATTTTTTTCCAGGCAAGGTCGGCCGCATCCGGGTGCAGGCTGCGCTGGTAAATGCCGGTTTTGGATGCCAGGAACACAAGTGGCTGGTTATCGGCGTCTACTGCCAGCAGCAGATTTCTGGCTGACAGGTTCTGGGAAAACCCATAGAGATCGTTTATATCCAGTCCCCGGGAATAATCCGTGAACTGTTTTCCACTGTCCCGGCTGATCATCAGGCCCTGGTTTTTGATTCCCCATATCAGGGTATCACTGGATCCTGTTTCAATGACCAAACCGTAAACCGTGTTGCGGGCCATGGCGCTGTCAGCGTGAATCAAGTCCCAGGTATTGCCGTTGTCCCTGGATCGGAACAATCCTTTTCCATCCGGGGAGTCAAATCCGGCATACCAGACCCCTTTTTGCCGGGGATGGGGCACCAGCACATCCAGAGTGGGATGTCCCGGAGGAGCGATCGGCTCAAATCCTTTGTGCCAGTCATTGCAGCGCAGCAGGCTTCGCCCCATGTCGGAGCTGGCCAGAAGGGTCCCGTCTGCAGGGTGCATGACAAAATCCAGGGTGCCGCCGGACCCGCCCGGATCCACAGTGCGCCAGACCCCGTCCGGCACCGTTTGCATCGATGGTTGGATGTCTTGTGTCAACGATTGTATGTCAGTGCTTTTCGGCTTTCCGGTGTGTCGGGTTGAAGAGATGTCCAGCTGGGGGGGGATGGGAAACATCGGTGTGTCTGCGGGACAGGGGGGGATAAACAGCCATGTCAGGCAAACGGCCAATACCGACAGCAGAATTCGTGAATTTTTCTGTTTACAGCCCATGGGGTGCCTGTTTTTTTTTCAGGATCAGGGCAAACCCTGCCAGTGTGCCCATGACCCGGTCTACCTCGCTTCTGTCAAAAGAAATGAGCATGATGATCATTCGCTTGAGCAGAAAACCGGTCATGGCATAACAGAACCAGAATCCTTTAAACCGGTTTCTGACATTGACCCGGGTTAGAAAATAATATTTGGACAGGATTTTGGCTTTTGCCTTGTCATATTTCTGGTACCGCATCGCCGGAGATTCAAAATGGTAGAGTTTGGCATCGGGATTGGCATACAGGGAGTGGGTATTGGAAATCCGGTAGGAAAACTCCTTGTCTTCCCCCAGGCCGTATCCGGCAAACTCCTCGGAGAACCGGGCCGTTTCAAACACATGTCTGCGAAACGAGAACGAGGCCCCGCCCAGAAATTCCACCGGGCCGAACCGGGTTTTCAGGTTCGGGTTCCCCAGGTTGGTGGAAAAGGCGGATGGCAGGAAATAGCCTTTTTTAAATCCGGTCATGCAGAACAGGATTTCATAACAGAACCAGAGTTTCTGGGAAATTGACGGTTTTTTGTTCAACCGTTCTCCGCCACCCATGCCGTCGATATGGGGGTGATTGTGATAACATGTCAGGGAGGTTTCCAGAAAATCCGTGAACAGCTGGATGTCGTCATCCAGAAAAAACAGGATGTCTCCGCAGGCTGCATCGATGCCGATGTTCCGGGACCGGGTCAGGCCCCGGTTGTCCGGGGATTTCCGGATGTATGTGTAGCGGATTCCTTTTTTCAGGGCCTCGGATTGCAGGGGCGGGTCTGGCAGTGCCCCGTCGTCCACCACGATGATTTCAAGGGGCTTGACGGTCTGGTCCAGGATGGAGCCGATGGCCACGGCCAGTTCTTTTGGCCGGTTGTAGGTGGCGATGATGATGCTGGCTTTTGGCAGGTCCGGGCAAGCCATCATTCACCGTATCCATGATTCGTTTTCGTACAGGAAAATTTCCGTCATTTTTTTCAGGGATACCGGTTCAAAGGGGCCGGCCAGGGCCCGGGACTGGGTGTCGCCCGTGCTTTGAAACAGGTATTCATGGTATTGGAGCACCCCGGTAAAGATGGTGGATGATCCGGATGCCGGTTTCACATCGGTTTGAATGGAATCCGGTACGATTTGATGAAAAGAGGCCTGGTACCGGCCATCAATGAATTCGATTTTCGGGGTTTTCCGGGTGTGCAGGTATGCGGTCTCGATCCGGAAAATCCAGTTGAGGGCAAAGGTTTCAAATTTTTTTTCCACCGCTGTCTGCGGTTCCGCGTGGCAGAGCAGGGGAAAAAGCGTGACAGCCAGGAACGTGCACAGGATCTTGACCATGATTCTGTGCACGTTCCGTTTTCGGGTCTGGTTACTGTTCATCCATGAATCCATGGACCAGAATCTCCACCCGCCGGTTCAGGGACCGGCCGGATTCAGTCATGTTGGTGAATTTCGGGGCGTCTTCGCCAAACGATTTGATGGATATCCTGTTTTCGGCAATGCCTCTGTTTACCAGGTAGGTTTTCACGGCCTGGGCCCGCCTCAGCCCCAGGTCCATGTTATAGGACTTGGATGCCAGGGAGCAGGTGTGGCCGTGCAGTTCTATTTTGCCGTCATATTTTTCCAGCAGCTCCACGGCCCGGTCCAGCAGCGGCGCCATGCGGTGGTTGATGACGGCGGAATCCAGGTCAAAGGTGATGTCCCGGATCAGGATACAGTGGGTGACTTCCGCAGGGCCAGGCATGGGAATGGGTTCAGGATCCGGCTTGGGCCGGGGTTTGACCTTGGGTTTCGGCGCAGGGGGCGGGGGAGGTGGCGGCGGTGGTGCCGGTTCCGGGAGTGTCACCGCCATTCTCTTTTTTTCCAGGCTTGAAATTGCCACCCGGAAACCAATCTCCGGGTTCCGGTCTTCCGGGTCAAACCAGGACCGGTAAGCGGAGCGGCAGTATTCCGGATAATGGGCCCAGCTGCCGCCCCGCCGGATTTTGGATTCTCCGGATTCCGCGCCCCGGGGGTCTATTTCGGGATGGAACGGATAGGGCCGCTGCCAGTCACTGCACCATTCCCAGACATTGCCGTGCATGTCATAGAATCCCCAGGGGTTTGGGGCTTTCAATCCCACCCGGTGGGGGGCCTGGTCGGAGTTTCTGTAGTACCATCCCACGGAGTCAAGATAGGGGTTGTAACTGAAATCCCATTTTTCCGCGGATTCATCCACCATGGGACCGTTGAAAAATGCGGATGTGGTGCCGGCCCGGGCTGCGTATTCCCATTCCGCCTCCGTGGGCAGGCGGTAGTGGATGGTGTTTTCCATGTCATTGAGCCGTTCCAGGAAAACCATTACATCTGAATACCGGACATTTTCCACCGGGCAGTCCATGCCGCAATTCTTGAAATGGGCCGGGTTGGATCCCATGACCGCGATCCACTGCTGCTGGGTGGTTTCCGTGGCCTGGAGGTAAAATCCCCGGGTCAGGGTGACCTGGTGCTGGATTTCGTTTTTATCCCGCCGCACTTCAGTTTCAGGGCTTCCCATGAGAAACGTGCCGGCCGGAACCCAGATGAATTTCATGCCGATGGAATTGATGAACTCCCTGGGATAGTATCCCTGCATGTTTTCCATGCCGCCTCCCATGGAAAATGCGGAATTCATGTGGCCGGCAGGAGAGGGAGCATCGTCATACAGGCCCATGATGCGCACGAACTGGTAGCGCTGATGGACATCATCAGTGGTTTCTTTGGGACTCTGGGATTCCCCGATGCCGTAAACCTTGTGATAGGTGTGGGGAACGTTGACCAGATAGTGATCAATGATGGGAATCGGGGCATTGGCCCGGTTCCGGGACAGGATCTGGTTGTGTTGCTCTTCACCGGTGGCGGAAGCCGACCCCATGATCACGAACACGATTTTTCGGCCCTGGTTGTTTCTTTCCAGGGAATCCAGGTACCGGATCAGCCGGTTGTACTGGAATTCGTTTTCCGGAATTTCGGCGGAGTTGACCGGAAAAAACAGGGTGATGTCCCCGGTACCCTGATTTGCGGCAATTTCCTGCAACAGCTGGAAGCTGGTTTTTGACTGGTTCATGTTGCGGTTGTAGGAGCGGATGAGTTCCTGGGAACGGACCAGGTCATTGGCGGCTGCCGCCATGTTCAATTCTTCCTTGTCCTGCATGGCCTGATTGTAGGTGGTGGCAAACCGGTGCGCCTCGGCACTCACACTCCCGCCGGCGGCCGGGGGGGCTGGCGAAGGATAGGGAGATCCCTGGGCATAAGGCATCGGACCCGGGGCCGGGACACTCGGAGAAGGCGATGCTGCCGCGGCGTTTTGATAAAAAGCGTGGGTTTCCCGCTGTACGACCCGGTTCCCGTCGTTTTGACCGGTTTTGGAGCCGGCGCATCCTGAGAGATGAAGAAAAAGAATCAATGCTGATATCGCGACTAAAATCAAGCGCGTTGATTTCATGTAACAGTCTCCTTGTGCCGGTGAAAGACATTGTTTGTATTCATTTACGTTATTTTTTTCATAAATTCAAGGTAAAGAATCAGGGGGCGCACATCAATCCGGTTTGCAGTGTCGCGACGGAAGGTTTTTGTTAAAAATAAGGTTTATATGCCAAAAAAGCTAAAAATAAAATCTATAAAGGATCATATTTGGAATAATTTAATACTAAATCAAAAAAATTCCTTATAAAATTAAAAATATCTCTTGACAGGGGAACCGGGTTCTGGTTAGGGTGGATCAGGGAAAAAATGAATGTTGATTGATCCGGTTCCTGTTGACTTTTCCCTGTAAACAACCATCACAGCCAACCACATATCATTAGGAGGACGCTATGCCGATCAAAGACAATCGCCTTATTCTGGACGGGTACACCTTGACCATCGAAGAACTGATGCAGGCGGGCCACGACCTGTCCATGCAGGTGGAAGTCAAGGAAGACAACTGGCCCAAGATCCGGGAATGCCGGAAGCTGGTGGACACCTGGGCCAATGAGGAACGCTGCATATACGGCGTGAACACCAGCTGCGGCGGGCTGGTGGACCATCTGCTGCCCAAGGAGCGGGACAACGATTTTCAGAAAAACCTGGTCAGAAGCATCACCACCCAGGTGGGGAAGCCCTTTGAAGACGAACTGGTGAGAATTTTCATGATCGCCCGGGCCAATTCCCTGTGCCGGGGGTATTCCGGGATCAAGGAGAAAAACCTGAAAATTTACCTGGATATGATCAACAAGCAGGTGTTTCCCCTGGTTCCCCGGAAAGGGTCTCTGGGTACCAGCGGGGATCTGGGACCCCTGGGGTGTATCGCTGCGGTCGGGTTCGGGGAATGGAAAGCCCGGTACAAAGGAGAAGTCATGCCGGGAAAGGCTGCCATGGATGCGGCCGGTGTGGAACTGATGCACCTGAACGCCAAGGAAGGCCTGTCTTTGATCAACGGCACCTCCGCCATGGTGGGCCTGGCCTGCACCGTGATCACCGAGGCCACCAACACTCTGAAAAACTCGGACATCATTGCCGCGTTCGCCATCGAAACCCTCATGGGCCGGATCAATCCCTTTGACGTCCGGGTCCATGAACAGAAATACCATCCCGGCCAGTATGCCACGGCCATGAACCTGACCAAACTGCTCACCGGGTCGGACCTGGCCATTGATGAACTGGAACTGTCCCTCAAGCTCCAGGCCGTGCTCAAAAAGCATGAAGGCATTTCCGTGGCCGACATTCCGGTGGAAGACGCCTATTCCATCCGGTGCACACCCCAGTTTGTGGGACCCACCAAGGAAGCGGTGAACCATGCCCATGAAGTGCTGCTCAGGGAGCTGAACTCCAGCAATGACAATCCCCTGATCTTTACCGAATTCGACACCTTTATCCACAACGGCCATTTCCACGGTCAACCCATCTCCTTTGCCATGGACTGCTTAGGGATTTCCATGGTCAATCTCGGGGTGGTGTCTGACCGCCGCATCGACCGGTTCATGGATGCGGCCCACAGTACCGGGCTGCCGCCGTTCCTGTGCAAGGAAGACACCGGGGTCCGCATGGGTCTGATGGGCGGGCAGTTCATGACCACCTCCCTGGTGGCGGAAAACCGGACCCTGGCCGTGCCGGCCTCCATCCAGTCCATCACCTCCACGGCGGATTTCCAGGATATCGTCAGTTTCGGCCTGATCGCGGGCCGAAAGGCGCGGAAAATCGTGGAAAACACCAACCATATTCTGTCTTTCGAACTGCTGTGCGCAGCCCAGGCTGCGGATCTGCGTGGACCGGAAAAACTGAGCCCGGCTGGAAAGATCATGTATGATGCTGTGCGCGAAACCCTGGCCTACATGGGTAAGGACAAGGTGTACATTGACGATATGGAGGAACTCAAATCCCGGATCGAATCCGGCGAGTTCGTGAAAAGAGTGGAAGATGCGGTGGGAGAACTGCTGATTGTCCACAAAAAGGAATAAGAGAATAGGGGAGAGGAGTTATGTCAGTGCATCCTGTTGCAGCGAAAATTGTTGACACGTACCGGGAAACCTATCCGGCTTCCAGGGAACGGCACCAGCGGCTGGTCAATTACATCCCTGGAGGGGCCACAAGGAGTCTGAGCTATTTCAAGCCCTGGCCCCTTCATATCGATTACGGCAAAGGGGCCCATGTGTATACCCATGAGGGCCATGAACTGCTGGATGTCACCAATGCCTACGGCGCTCTGGTACACGGACACGGAGACCCGGATGTGGTGGCGGCGGTGCAGGCGGGCATCGAGCGGGGGTCCCAGTATTCCACTCCCACGGACAGCCAGTACCGTCTGGCCAAACTGTTGTGCGACCGGGTGCCGGGGTTTGACAAGGTGCGGTTTCTCAACTCCGGCACCGAGGCCACCATGTTCGCTTTGCGCACGGCTCGGGCTATCACCGGCAAGGACAAGATTCTGAAGATGATCGGCGGGTTCCACGGCACCCATGACTGTGTGGCCGCCTCCACCAAAAAGAACGTGATCACCGCCGGCATTCCGGCGGGCATGACCGCAGACATGATGGAAGTGCCGTTCAATGACCCGGATGCTGCGGAAAAAGCGATAAAGGAAAATGCCTCGACCCTGGCGGCGGTGATCATGGAGCCGTTTTTAGGGGCCGGCGGCGTGGTCCTGCCCAAAGAAGGGGTGCTCAAACGGATCCGGGAAGTCACCCGGGCCCATGGGGTGCTTTTGATCTTTGACGAGATCTTTTCTTTCCGGGTGAATATCGGGGGGTGCCAGAACCTGTACGGTGTAACACCGGACCTCACCACTGTGGGCAAGGTGGTGGGCGGGGGCCTGCCCATCGGGGTCCTGGGGGGAAAAGCCGAGTTCATGAACATCTATTGCCATGAAAACACGGAAAAACCCCTGTACCATTCCGGGACCTTCAACGGGTATGAAACCGTGATGCAGGCCGGGTTTGCCGCCATGTCCAAGTATGACGAAACATCCATCGCCGCCATCAACGCCATGGGAGACCGGTTCCAGAAAGGGCTGCTGGAGCGCATCAAAGCCAACGGGCTGAATATCCAGTCCAACCAGATCGGATCCCTGCTCAACCTGCATTTCGTGGACCGGCCCACGGTTCAGGCCGCCGACGTGCTGGCCTCGGAAGAGGAACTGCACACCCTGATGCATCTGTCTTTGCTCAACAAAAAGATCTTCAATATTCCCAGGGGATTGTTCATCCTGTCCACTAAAATCACGGATCAGGACATGGACATGCTTTTGGGAAAAATGGATGATACCTTGAAAGAACTGTTGCCTTTGATCAGGGAAAAATATACCCATTTGCTTTTATAACCTGATATGGAGAAAGCCAAATGGTATTGGACAGAATTGACAAAAAAATCTTGAACACGCTTCAGGAAAATGGGAAAATAACCAATTCAAAATTGTCAAAAATCGTGGGAATATCCGCCCCTGCCACCCTGGAACGGGTCAAGCGCCTGGAACTGGCAGGGGTGATCACCCATTTTACGGCGGTGGTGAACCCCGAAAAGATCGGGCTGTCCATCATCGCCATGGTGAACATCAGTTTGAATTTGAGTAATTTGTCATCCGTGGCTTCGATCAAGGAAAAGTTCATGGATCTGGATGAGGTGATCGAGTGTTACCAGATCGCCGGTGCCAACGATTTCATTCTCAAGGTGGCGGCGAAAGACATCAAGACCTACGGGGAGTTCATGAACAAGAAACTGACGCAGATAGAAGGGATTCAGATCATTAAATCCTCTTTTATTATCGACAACGTCAAAGTGAAAAAAATGTTTCTGCTGGACCTGGACGAAGAATACAGAGTGTGAAAATCAATGCCAACGCATTTATAAACCCAAATTATATAGATAGAGGAGTCAGCGTATGGATAAAATTATCATTACCGCAGCCATCACCGGTTCGGTTCACATTCCCACCATGAGCGATTACCTGCCCATCACGCCGGATGAGATTGTGGAGGACGCGGTCAAGGCCTGGGAGGCCGGGGCCGCCATCGCTCACATTCATGTGCGGAACCCGGAAAACGGGCTGCCGGTGTCTGACCCGGACCTGTTCCTGGAGGTGCATTCCAGGATCAAATCCCGGTGCAACATGGTGCTTCTGCCCACCACCGGGGGCGGGATGAACCAGACCACGGAAGAGAAACTGATTCCCATCAAGAAGCTCAAACCGGAGATGTGTTCGTTCGATCCGGCTCCGTTCAATTTCGGGATTTTCCAGATCGCCAGCCGGTTCAAGGAATTCAAGTATGAGTGGGAAAAGGATTATCTGGAGCTGTGCAAGAACGTGACGTTCCGGCCCACCTTCAACGACGATCTGATCTATGCCAAAACCTTTCTGGAGATCGACACCAAACCGGAATTCGAGATCTATGAACTGGGTCATGTGTCCTATGTGAAATGGCTTATGGAAGAGAACCTGGTCAAGCTGCCGGTGCACCTGCAGTTCGTGTTCGGTCCCATGGTGGGGTGGATGACCCCGTCCGTCAAACACCTGGTCCTGATCCATGACGAAGCCAAAGAGGTGCTGGGGGAAGAAAATTTCACCTGGTCCGTGGCCGCCGGCGGCCGGTACCAGATTCCCATCACCTCCACGGCCATGGCCATGGGTGCCCAGAACGTGCGAATCGGGCTGGAGGATTCCGTGTATGCGGGCAAGGGCATCATGGCCAAGGCATCCGCCGATCAGGTGAAAATGGTCAAGAATGTGGCAAAGGAAATGAGTCTGGTGCCGGCCACCTCGGATGAAGCCAGACAGATTCTGGGGCTCAAGGGGCTGGACAAGGTCAATTTCTGATGATGACATAAACCATGACATATAAAGGAGGGATCATTTGAACTACTCAGGTTATGCTTCAATTCATGCAAGACACATTCCTGACAAGGTTTGTTTGATTGAAAGAATGCCCGGGGAAGGGACAAGGCGCACCTTTACCTGGCAGGAATTCAATGACGAGATCAATCGCACCGCCAATTACCTGGCAAAGGAACTGGGGGTGAAAAAAGGGGATTTTGTCATGCATCTCCAGAACAATTCCCTGGAATGGCTGGTCACCTATTATGCCGTCATCCGTCTGGGCGCAATCGTGGTGCCGCTGAATTTCCGGTTCGAAGGCCCGGATGTCCAGTATGCGGCAGGTGTGTGCAACCCGGACGTGTTCATTCTGGGATCTGAATTTCTGAGGGTGGTCCAGCCGATTCAGGACACGCTGACCACCATCAAGCACTATATCTGTGTCGGCAAAGAGGTCCCTTCGGACATGATCGATTATGCCGATGTCCAGAAATACGAAAACACGGACGATGCCCTGGTGCAGGTGGAACGGGACCACGGCCTGGCAATGATGTTCACCTCCGGCACCACGGGCAAGCCCAAACCGGTGCTCCACACCCATTATTCCTTGAACAGCACGGCCGTGGGCAACGGAATGACCTATTTTGTGCAGAAAGACGATAATTACCTGATTTTCCTGCCCCTGTATCATTCCGGGACCCTGTTTCTGTGGGCCCCGTTTTATGCCACCGGTGCCACTGGCACCATTATCAGGGATTTCAAGGACCCCAAATGGATCATCGAGGCCATTGCCGCAGAAGGCTGTACCGATACCCTGTTTGTGGTGCCCATCGCCATCGCCATTCTCAATGCCGTGAACAAGGGGACGATCCGGCTGTCCGATTATGATCTGTCCTCCTGGAAATACATGGAAGTGGGTGCCCAGCCCGTGCCCTTCGACATCATGAAGGAACTGGTGGAAAAACTGCCCTGCAAAGTCTCCAATATCTATGGTATCACCGAAGGCGGCGGCGGCGGGACGTTCAATCTGTATCCTGAGGATGTCCTGACCAAGCCGGGATCCATCGGCAAACCCACGTTCAGTGTGGAAGCCAAGATCGTGGACCCCTTAGGCGAAGAACTGCCTGCGGGAGAGGTGGGCGAACTGGTGTTCCGAACGCCGCGCATGATGTATGAATATTATTCCAATCCTGAAAAAACTGCAGAGACCATAAAAAATGGTTGGCTTTATACCGGAGATCTATTAAAAAGAGACAAGGATGGGTATTTTTATATTGTGGACCGCATGAAGGACATGATCACCAGCGGGGGTGAGAACATCTATCCCGTGGAAATCGAGGATGCCCTCATGGACCATCCGGACATCGATGACGTGGCCTGTATCGGGTATCCGGATGACCGGCTGGTTGAAATCGTGATGGCCGTGGTTCAGCTCAAGGAAGGGCGGCAGATGACCGAAGAGGATGTGATCGAATTTGCCAAAACCAAGCTGTCGCTGTATAAAGTGCCCCGGAAAGTGATATTTGATGAAGTTCCCAGGAATCCCACGGGTAAACTGATGAAACCCCAGCTCAGACAAAAATATACCGGCCGCAAAGAGGCGTTCAAACAACTGGCTTAAGTTCCAACTAAGGTTACCACCGGGGCGGGGGCAAACGGCGTCCGCACTGACAACAGTATAACTTTAATCTTAAGGAAAGGAACAGACATCATGAAAATTCGGACATTTTTAGGTTCACTGCTGGTTTTAACACTGGGCGCATGCATGTTCGCCTCTTCCGGCCTGGCAAGTTCGGACGCACTTGACAAGTGGAAACCGGATTTCGATCCCAGCGGGGCCAAGTACAAATGCATTGTGTCCAATGTGTCCACACCTGCCCTGGTGGGGACCCATGCCGGGTTTGAAATGCGCGATGAGCTGTGGAAACGGACCAATGGCCAGATTTACATCGATTTCAAACCACTTTCCATTTTAGGCGGCGAAGTGGAGGTGCTGAACATGCTGCAGATGGGGGCGATCCAGGGCATGGGCGTGTCTTCGGTGGCATCCACCAACCTGGGCCCCCGGTTCGGCATTGTCAACCTGCCGTTTCTGGTGGATTCCTTTGAAAAACTGGACAAGTTCATTGCCAACGAAAAGCTGTTCAGCCATTTTCTGAACGCCATGGACCATCAGGGCATCACCGGTCTGGACATCACCGGATACGGTCATTACGGCTGGGCCACCACCGTGCCGGTGAGAACCATTGCCGATGCCAAGAAAGTCAAGTTCAGAACCGCTGAAGCCGCGGTGAATCAGCTGACCTACCGGAACTGGGGGTTCAACCCGGTCGCCATGCCCTGGCCCGACGTTCAGGTGGCGTTGAAACAGGGCGTGATCACCGGCCTGGACCATACCCTGGCCGTATGCAATCTGACCAAGAAATTTGAGGTGGCCAAATATTTCACTGAGCTCAACTATGCCCAGGGCCTGTTCATCTGGATCTTCAACAAAGCCTGGCTGGCCAGCCTTCCTGAAGATCTCCGGACCACGTTTGTGGAAACGGTGAAAGACGTGGCTGCTGAAAACCGGAAAAGAACCGCTGTATGGGAAGAAGAGAACAAAAAGAACGCCGCGGAAGAGGCCGGGGTGGAGTTTATCCAGCTGCCGGAAGCGGAGATGGAGATTCTCAAGGATCTGAGCAAAGATACCTATGAAAAATATGCAGCGGAAATCAACAAGCTGTACCCCGGCGATACCTATCGGCCGGACAATTTTCTCAAAGAGGTTCAGGATTTTTTAAGCGAGTAATATCGGACACGTGACCGGTCGGGCCTGCTGCACAATGAGCAGGCCCGACGCTTTTGACAATCATTGAGCCGGGGTTGATATTTATGCTTGGAAAAATACTCAAGAAACTGGATAAGACAGTCAGCCACATCGAGGAATGGTCTCTTTTCATTATCGTGATCGTGGCCCTGATCTCTTTGTTTTTCAACGTGATCCTGCGTTACGGATTCAACTATACCCTTGCCTGGAGTGAAGAGCTGGTACGGATCGTGATTATCTATTCCACATTCATCGGTGCCAGCGTGGCGGTGAAACAGCGGGCCATGATCCGCATCGACGCCATTGTCCAGATTTTTCCGAAACTCAAGAAAGGCCTGACATTTTATACCAATATCCTGATGCTGGTGTTTGCCGGGATGATGATTTTCTACGGATATAAAATGACCCACATGCAATTGCTGACCAATCAGAAAACCATCATCATGCAGATTCCGCTGGTGATCGTTTACGCGGTCATGCCGGTAACCGGTGTGCTGGTATTTCTCAGGACGGTCCAGGTGATGTTTCAGGATATGTTTTCAAAATAGCAAAGGGCCCATTCCATGCAGACAAGTGATTTGATTATTCTTTGTATCCTTCTGGGGTGCATGTTTACCTATGTGCCTGTATTTCTGTGTCTCTTCTTTACTTCCGCCATAGGGCTGTATTTTTTTCTGAGCATGCCTCTGGATCTTCTGATTCAGACTCTTTTCAGGAGTCTGGACAACTTTTCCCTGGTGGTGGTGCTGTTTTTCATCCTGTGCGGCAATGTGATGAGTAAAGGTAAAACCGTGGAAAAGCTCATCACCCTGGCCAACTCCCTGGTCAGCTGGCTTCCGGGGGGGCTGGGCATGGCAGGGGTCATCGGATGCGGGTTGTTCGGCGCCATTTCCGGGTCCACCGTCGCCACGGTGGTGGCCCTGGGCGGATTCATGATCCCGGCTCTGATGAAAAACGGGTACGATGAAAAATATACCCTGGGGTTGATGACCACCTCCCCGAACCTGGGCGTGATCATTCCGCCCAGCATCAGCATGATTTTTTATTCCATGATCAGCAATGTCTCTCTGGAAGGGCTGTTCATCACCGGATTTATTCCCGGTCTGCTGATCATTGCCTGCGTGTGTCTCTACACCTGGCTGAAGTACCGCAACAGAAAGGATATCAAACGTCTTCCCGCGCCCAAACTGAATGAACTGCTTTCGATTTTCAAGGAGGGGTTCTGGGCGTTGATGCTCATTGTCATCATTTTCGGCGGCATTTTTTCCGGGATGTTCACCGCCAATGAGGCGGCGGTGGTGGCGTCCATGTATGCACTGTTTGTGGAATTTTTCATTTACCGGTCCATGAGTTTCAACGATATCAAGGAGGTCACGGTAACCTCCGCGGTGACTTCCGCCACGCTGCTGCTCATTGTGGCGTCCGCCACCTGTTTCGGCCGGTATCTGACATTCGAGAACATCCCCAACCGCGTGGCGGAAGTAGTGGTCGCTTCCATCGATTCTCCGGTCATGTTCCTTTTGGCCATGAACATTTTGCTGCTGATCATCGGCATGTTCATGGACATCATCTCCGCCACCCTGATTCTGGGGCCGGTGTTTCTGCCGCTGCTGGGGCCGTTCGGGGTGGATCCCATGCATTTCGGGCTGATCATGACCGTGAACCTGGCCATCGGGTACTGCACCCCGCCCATGGGGGTGAGCCTGTTCATTACCGGGTCCCTGGCCAGCCGGGACATTATTTATGTGTCCCGGGCCATCTGGCCGTTTCTGATCATCCAGATCGGCGTGCTGTTTTTCCTGACCTATTTTCCCCAGGCAGTGCTGTTTCTGCCCCGGATGTTTGGATACAATTAACGCCGATAATCCGTAACCCAGGCGCATCTTCCCGGTTTCCCGTTTTTTTGACGGAAACCGGGAAACAAGGCCCTGACCATCTAACGTCCGCCGCAACCCCGCCGGCGGACGTTAGATGCCTTTGCTCAGGATGTCAGGGTTGTGGCGCAGCCGTTCCTGAATGCCCCTGGACACGGTCCAGTGTTTTTCAAATTCTTCCCAGAAATCCCGGTTTTCGTCTTTCCAGTTGTCGCCGAACCGCAGGTCGAAATGGTCCCCCAGTTTATCAAACAGCAGTTTCCAGGTGGGTTTGCCTTCATTTCTGGCACCCATGAACGCTTCGATGAGAGTGTCCAGATCACTCAAATGCTCCTTGGGCAGATAGGACAGGGCCCCTTTTTTGATGGATTCCATGAGGGCTTGGGGATTCATGGCATTGGCCGTGAGCATGATGGCCGGAATGTCTCTTTTAACGCATTCTTCCAGCAGCTTGATACCGTTGACCCCCATGATGTCCAGAATGGCCAGGTCATACCGGGTGTTGTAGATTTTTTCGGACGCAGTGTCATAATCGGTGGCGGAATCCACAACGGCCGTGTCCAGAATCTCCTGAATGGTTTCAATGATGTCCTTTTCATCATCCACCGCCAGAATGTGTTTTCCCTTTAAGAAAGATGTGGCCATGACTGTTTCTCCCCCTTGTTTTTATTTTAAAAGGTGTCTTTTTGATATTTCTTTTTAATGTTTTGTAAAATCAGGTCTTCTCTTAAAGAAAATTAACAATTAACCGATTATTTCTTAATTTTTATTAGAGTTACTCAACTTTGTCTGAAAAGTCAAGAAGCAACATGGATTTCCCAGGCCGGCAAACAAGCGAAAATCTGGTTGCAGAATCCGGTTTCAAACGATATGGTAAGCACGTTGCCCGGGTTTTGCAACAATGATTTTCACTCCGTCCACAGGAACAAAAGGGGGATATGACACCATTTGCCAACAAAATTGTCTCTTTCCCGGATATTTCAGCCATAGCCGGACAGCTTCGGAAAGAGGGCAAAACCATTGTCTTTACCAACGGATGTTTTGATCTGGTCCATGCCGGGCATGTCTCATACCTGTCAGCGGCAGCGGACTTGGGGGATATCCTGATTCTGGGACTCAACACGGATACGTCCGTAAAGAAAATTAAGGGGGAAAAACGGCCGGTCATCAGACAGGAGCAGCGGGCCTGCGTGGTTGCAGCGCTCCAGATGGTGGACTATGTGGTGCTGTTTGATGCGCCGGATCCATTGGAACTGATTGAGATGATCCGTCCGGATGTCCTGGTGAAAGGGGCGGACTGGCCGGAAAACGCCATTGTGGGTGCGGATTTTGTCTTGGCCCGGGGTGGCCGGGTGGCGCGGATCGATCTGGCGCCGGGTATTTCCACCACAGCCATTATCCAGCGGATCGGTGCACTGTATCATGGGACGTCGTCGTGAATTCATCCTCGTTGCCTGTCAAGACATTTCCCCGGTTTTCCGATTTTCCGAATCTGGTGCACGGCGTGTTTACCCGTCATGGCGGGGTCAGCCGCCCTCCGTTCGGCTCTCTGAACGTGGGATTCGGCATTGGAGACGATCCGGTGGCTGTCACGGAAAACCGGAATCGAATCCTGTCCAGTCTGGGATTGCGCCGGGCCGTCTTTCTGAATCAGGTCCATGGCGGAAATATTCTGGTGATTGACCACAGAGACCCGCTTGATTCGAATCTGTTCTGGGAACCGGCCCGGCCCGGTTCCGGCCCTCTTCTGACGGCGGATGCCGTGGTGACCGGTCTGACACAGACGGCCCTGGTGATTCAGGTGGCGGACTGCCAGGCCGTGATGCTGGCGGACCCGTTGACAGGTATCATAGCCAATGTGCATTCAGGCTGGCGGGGGAGCATCCAGAACATCATCGGGCAGTGTGTGGATGTCATGACCCACCGGTTCGGGTGCGATCCCCGGCAGATCCTGGCAGGCATCTCTCCATCCCTGGGTCCGTGCTGCGCCCAGTTTATCCATTATCGGAAAGAGATCCCCGAACCGTTGTGGCGGTATAGGCTGCCGGGTCAGCACCAGTTCGATTTCTGGAGAATGTCTTTGGATCAACTGCTGGAAAAAGGGCTTGTTCCGGAGCATATCACCAACATGTCCGAATGCACCCGATGCCGGCCTGACCGGTTTTTCTCTTATCGGCAGGCCGGGCGGACCGGCCGGTTCGCCTGCGCCATCGCTCTGGCGTGATGCATGAAAAGAATGGCGGATCAGGGGTTTTTTCACATTGACTTCCCGGAAATCATATGATAATTGCTCACAGATAATTTGATCTTTGAACAGGCATGACAGACATGTGACCCAGGGCGCCCGATGAAAAAAGAAACCGGAAAAACCATTAGGGAATTAGGATATTTTGCCAGCCTTGGCATGTCGGTGGCCCTGTCGATTTTCATCGGCCTTGGCCTTGGCCTCTGGCTGGATAAGAAGTTTGATACCAATCCCGTCCTGATGTTTGTGGGCCTGCTGTTCGGAATAATCGCCGGATTCAGTAATATCATAAGGGCCGGGAAAAAAGGAAAAAATTATTGATGCAGGATCTGACAAAAGTGGTTGACATGGTTACAAAATCCAACTGGCTGCTGCTGGTGCTGGTGGCCCTGGTGACGGTCATGACCACGTCCACCCCGTTTTATCTGGGTGTGCTGGCCGGCGGATTGATTGTGGCGGTCAATTTCCATCTTTTGAAACGGACCATTGAAAAGGACATGCGACCCGAGACGGTCATGGAAAACGGACGGTCCCTGATGGGGCGGGTCCTGATAAAGTATTACATCCGGTTCGCTGTCAGCGGTATTCTGATATTTCTGCTGATATCGAATCACATGGTTCATCCGCTGGGGCTTCTGACGGGGCTATCGGTGGTGGTTGCAAGCGTGTTCCTGGTAACGGTGCTTGTGGTGACAAGATTATATTTCAAGGAGGCGGTATAAGGTGGAACATCCCTATTTATTACTGACATCGGTTTTTGGACTGTTTGGACTGGAAGAATGGGCGGCAAGTCATCCACATGTGACCTATATGTGGCTCGCCATGATTATTTTGATCTTTTTCGGCTGGCTGGCGGGCAAGAGCATTTCACTGGTGCCTGAAACCGCGCAGAACGTGTTTGAAGTGCTGATTTCCGGCATGGAGGAGTTTGTCGTCAGCATCACCGGCGAAGAAGGCCGCAAATCCTATCCCCTGCTCATCACCATTTTTCTTTTTGTCCTGGTGGGCAACCTCATGGGACTGGTACCGTCCCTGTATCCGCCCACCGCCAGTGTAAATACGACCATGGCCCTGGCTCTGATCGCGGTGGGATGGAGCCATGTGGTTGGAGTATGGCACCACGGGTTCAAATACATCAAGCATTTTCTGGGACCTGTTCCCCTGATGATCCCTTTGTTTCTCCCCATTGAGCTGATCGCCCATACCGCAAGGGTCCTGTCCCTGACCTTCCGTTTGTTTGGAAACATGATGGGGCATGAGCTGGTGGTGCTGATTCTGCTGATGCTGGGCGGGATGTTTCTGGCACCTCTGCCGGTCATGGCCATGGGGGTTTTTGTGGCCCTGGTTCAGGCATTTGTGTTCTTTCTGCTGTCCACCATGTATATTGCCGGTGCCATTGAAGAAGCGCATTGATTCGGTTTTTTTACGGGAAACGGAAGAAGCCCGTGTGTATAACGTAACGTTGTTTAACATTTAAAGTAAGAGGAGTCAAAAATGGAATTTCTTGTAGGTAGTGTATGGGCGGCAGGTCTGGCAATCGGTATTGCCGCTTTCGGTTGCGGTATCGGACAGGGCCTGGGTTTGAACGGCGCCATGAGCGGTATTTCCAGAAATCCGGAAGCTGCCGGTAAAATTCAGGTGAACATGCTGATCGGTCTGGCTCTGATCGAATCATTGTGTATTTATGCACTGGTTGTGTCCCTGATCCTCATGTATGCGCATCCGGCACTTCAGGCTGCCACTGCTGCGATCGGCGGACATTGATCCGAAGTACGGCATTAATATGAAATAGTTCCCAAAAAGGTGCAGGGCACAAGCCCTGCACCTTTTTGTGTTTCAGCTCAGGGAGGGTAAAGATGGAACAGCCAACCATTGAGTTTTCACCCGTGCCCGACGACACAGACCCGCATTTCCGGCACGTTTTCCGGGTGCCGGTCCATGAAGCGCAAGGTGTTTCTTTTTTTATTTCCGATGTAGGTTACAGGGTTTCAGAAATCGGTCAGACCGGGATCGGCCTCCTTCTTGAACACAACCAGACGTTTGAAATCGGAGAATGCTTCGATACCTGCCGGTTGCTTTTTGATGAAATTGTTTTGACCGGTCTGACCGGCAGGGTTGTTCACTGTTCTCCCCATGAAGATCTCTGGAAATTCGGCATCCAGTGGATTGAACTCACCGATTCACAGAAACAGCTGATGGATCAGCTGTTTTCCATGTTGAAAAAGCGTGTGATGGCATCTTCGCAGTCATCTGAGGCAAAAGGCCCGGGCAGGGAAAAATGAGTCAGAAAAAAGACGTTATGGGAAAAATCCTGGCATGCGACGACGGGGAAGATGACAATCTGACCCGGGAGCTGGATTGCCTGATTTACCGCAGTGGCACCGGGGATATCGGAGATGATGCGTCAATTTCCGGACCCTCCGCGGATTCCTGGAAAGTGAGCAGAGACAACGTAACGGTACAGGTATGGGAGACCAGCGGCAGAATCAGATTGCGGGTATCACTGGGAAAAAGCCGGCGGATTTCCATGAAGCAGATCGCAGAGATTGCCGTGGATGCAATTATCCAGGAGTTGAAAAAGGAGGACTCAAGGTGATTATCATCTGTCCCAAATGCAGCAGAAAGCACAAGGTCAGTCCGGATATGGTAACGCCGTACATTCGATCCGGAAAAAAACTGTTTGCGACCTGCAAGGCCTGTAAATACAGATTTCCGGTATTGCCCCATACCCTGATCGATCCGGAGCAAAACGCCGGCCGGCCGGTATCGGAACCTGAGTCCCGGGCCAGGAAAATCTGTGTGACCCTGAGCAAAGGCGGGGTTGGAAAAACCACCACATCGGTGAATCTGAGCTGCGGACTGGCTCTGACCGGGTACCGGGTTCTGCTGGTGGATACAGACACCCAGGGCCAGTCCGCCTACATGCTGGGCAAAAAACCGGCAGCCGGTCTCACGGAACTGCTTACCGGAGAGTTGAATCCGGATGAGTGCATTCTGGAGGCCCGGAAAAATCTGTGGCTCCTGGGCGGGGGGAAATCTCTGGCCGGCGTGAAGCGCATTATTGACCGGAAAAGTTTTGGTGCGGAGTGGGCTTTGTCTGAAGCCCTGTCAAATCTGGACCGTCAGTATGACTTCATTGTCATGGATACAGCCCCCGGCTGGGATCAGTTGATTGTCAACGTGCTGTTCTACGCCACTGAAGTGCTGGTGCCGGTGGCGCTGGAAGTGATGCCGTTGCACGGGCTGTCTGAATTTTTGAAAAGCCTGGGATCCATCCAGAAATACAGAAAGGAGATCGAGTTAAAATACATTGTTCCCACATTTCTGGACACCCGGATCAAGGGGCCCCAGACCTTGTATTCCCAATTGAAACGGTTGTATCCCGATAAATTATGTGCCCCTGTCCATTACGATGAAAACCTGGCGGAGGCCCCGTCCTTTGGCAAATCCATTTTCGAATTCGCGCCGGGTTCCAGGGCCTCGGCCGATTATCGGGAACTGGTGAGAAAAGTCAGCATGAATGACAAGGCTTTTTTGTAAGCGCCGGCATCACAGCCTGGCGATGTCTTCAGTGGTGATCACTTTGATGTGATGTTCCTCCAGAATCTTCAGCGCCTTGTCATGGTCGTCGAAACGGAACACCATGATGGCGTTTTTACACTGGGGATTGGCAAACGCATACATATATTCCACATTGACATTCTGCATCCACAGCGGGTCCAGCACCTTGTTCAGCCCGCCGGGCTCATCCGACACTTCCACGGCCAGTACCTTGGTCCTTCCCACGGTAAACCCTTCCTTGCGCAATGCCTGTTCCGCTTTTTCATTGTCGTTCACAATGAGGCGCAATACGCCGAAATCCGTAGTGTCCGCCAGAGACAGTGCCCGGATGTTCACGTCCGCATCCCTTAAAATGGCGGTGACTTCCGCCAGACGGCCTTCCTTGTTTTCAATGAATATGGATATCTGTTCGGCAAGCATGTCGGTCTCCTTCAATTAAATGTTACGGTTGTCAATGACCCGGACGGCTTTTCCCTGACTTCGCTGAATGGTCTTGGGTTCCACCAGCATCACTCTGGCGGTGACTCCCAGTGTCTCCTTGATGTCTGTAGCGATTTTGTTTTCCATGGTCTGAAGACTTTTGATATCATCACTGAACACTGTGTCGTTGATTTCCACTTTCACGGTCAGGGTGTCCAGGTTTCCTTTCCGGTCCACTTCCAGCTGGTAATGGGGCCGGGTGGTCTGGTTTTCCATGAGCACGCTTTCAATCTGGGAGGGAAACACGTTGACGCCCCGGATGATGAGCATGTCATCGGTCCGCCCGGCCGGCTTGGTCATGCGGACAAAGGTTCGGCCGCAGGTGCACGGGGTCGGGTTCAGGGAGGAGATGTCCCGTGTCCGGTACCGGATCACCGGAAACGCCTCCTTGGTCAGGGAAGTGAACACCAGTTCTCCGGACTCTCCATAAGGCAGAACCTGTCCGGTTTCCGGGTCGATGACCTCCACAATGAAATGGTCTTCGAACACGTGAAGTCCGTTTTGTTCCTCCGTGCATTCAATGGAGACGCCCGGCCCGATGATTTCACTGAGCCCGTAGATGTCCACCGCCTTGAGGTGCAGCTTGGATTCCAGCTCCTGCCGCATGTTTTCCGTCCAGGGCTCGGCCCCGAATATCCCGGATTTGAAAAACAGGTCCTTGAAATCCACCCCCATGTCATCAGCCACTTCCGCCAGATGAAGGATATAGGACGGGGTCCCGCACAGAATCGTGGGTTTGAAGTCCTTCATGATGGTGATCTGCCGCCTCGTGTTGCCGCCGGACACCGGAATGACCGATGCTCCCAGCCGTTCTGCCCCGTAATGGGCGCCTAAGCCCCCGGTAAACAGCCCGTATCCAAAGGCGTTGTGGATAATGTCCCCGGAACCGGCACCGGCCGCCGAAAGGCTTCTTGCCATGAGATCAGCCCAGGTGTCCACATCCCGGCGGGTGTATCCGACGACCGTGGGTTTGCCCGTGGTGCCGGAAGAGGCATGAATTCTGACCACCTGTTCCATGGGCACGGCAAACATACTGTAAGGGTAGTTGTCCCTTAAATCCTGTTTGACCGTAAAAGGGATTTTCTGAAGATCCTCCAGGGACCGGATATCTTTTGGGGTGATTCCTGCTTTTCCAAACTGTTTTTTATAGAACGGGACCGTGGCGTACACCCGTTGAAGGGTGTTTTGCAGGCGGCGTAATTGAATGGCTTCCAGGCCCTCTCTGGGCATGGTTTCAAAATCGATATCAAAAATGGGCATGGGGTTTTCCTTTTTGCAGACAGGCGTTCCACCCGGCCGGAACCAAACCGGCCGGGCTAGTCAAGTGTTCCTTTGAATTGTGGTTTCCGCTTTTCAAGAAATGCGGCCGTTCCTTCCTTTGCGTCCTCACTGGACATGGTCAGGCCGAAGGCATCGTTTTCAATCCGGCATCCGGTCTCCAGGTCCACATTGCAGCCGTTGAGAATCACTTCCTTGGCGGCCCGCAGCGAAGCCCGGCCCCGGGAGGCGATGGTGGCAGCGGTTTTCATCACGGTGTCCATGAGCTGGTCCGGCGCGCAGATCTGGTTGACCATGCCGTATTCATACGCCTGCCGGGCCGTGATGTTTTGGCCGGTGAACACCATCTCCCGGGCCCGGTAAGTCCCCACCAGCCGTGCCAGGCGCTGGGTCCCGCCGAATCCCGGAATCAGCCCCAGGGTGATTTCCGGTAACCCGAACACCGCTTTTTCAGAGGCATAGATAAAGTCGCAGGCCAGGGCCGCTTCTGAACCGCCGCCCAGGGCATATCCGTTGACCGCGGCAATGGCCGGGATGGGCAGGTTCTCGATTTTTGAAAACACTTTCTGCCCTTTTCTGGAAAAATTCTTTCCCTGAAGCGGGGTCATGCGGCTCAGTTCCACAATGTCCGCGCCCGCCACAAACGCTTTTTCACCCGCCCCCGTAAGAACCAGCACCCGGATGTCCGGATCGGCTGCCACCTGGTCCAGTGCCTGGTCCAGCTCGTCAAACAGGGCATTGTTCAAGGCATTCAGCGCCTTGGGCCGGTTGAACTGTATCAGGGCGATGTGATTTTCTTTGGTAAAAATAATGGTTTCAAAACTCATGGTCAATTGCTCCTTTTCACTATCGGTTGATGTATCAGGTCAAGGTCATAACTGTCTGGGATTGGTGGCATCCACATATGTCTGGACCCCGGCGGCAATGGCATCGCACAGGGCATCCTGGTAGGCGGGATCCAGAAGCCTTTCACATTCCAGTTTGTTGGATATGAATGAGGTTTCAATGAGAATGGCGGGCATGCGCGCGCCCAGAAGCACATAAAACGGGGCCTGCTTGACGCCCAGGTCATGGATGTTGGAATAATTTTTTCTCATTCCCTGAATCAAAGACTGGTGAACATCATTGGCCAGCCGGGTGGATTCCCCGATTTTGGCGTGTTTCATCAGGTCGCTCAAAATGAATTCCAGGTCGGAAATGTTTTTTTTCGATGTCGCGTTTTCTCTGGCTGCCACGGCAATGGCCTGTTCATCGGTGGCCAGGTTCAGCAGATAGGTTTCGATACCGGCCAGTTTTTTGTTGCGGGCCGCATTGGTGTGCAGGGAAATGAACAGATCTGCCCGCCGGGTATTGGCAATGGCCGTGCGTTCCTCCAGGGCCAGCTTCTTGTCACTTTCCCGTGTGAGGATCACGGTGCACTGCAGCCGGTGCCGGAGTTTGTCCGCCAGGTTTCTGGCCAGTTCCAGAACGATATCTTTTTCCCATACCCCTTTGAGATATCCGGGAGCTCCCGGGTCGCTGCCCCCGTGACCCGGGTCGATGACAATGGTCTGTACGCCCAGGGCCAGCTGCCGGGCGATATCCGATGATTTGAGATTGTCGGTGGTCACGGGGCTGGTCTTTTCCGGTTCCCCGGTTTTTGCCGCCACAGAGGGGGCCTGATCCGTACCGGTGGTACTGCCGCCTTTGCCCCAGACATCGATGACGATCCTGAACGGGTCTTTCAGGGAAAAGATCTTGTAATTTTCAAAGGATTTGATGTCCACCACCACCCGGACCGTATGGGGTTCATACTGACCGGCCCGGGCCTGTTTGAGCAGATCATCGTTGATGGGGGTGTGTTCGGGTACTCCCTTTCCCAGTAACGCCTGGGGAATGTCCACGTACAGCCGCTGAAACTCGATGTTCAGCTCCGGGTCTTTTTTCAGCAGATGATGGGAAAAGACCCGGTCCTGATCCGCGTTGACGACAATGCGGGTGTATTCCGGATTGGACCAGAACCGAAGGTCTGTCACATACGCATCCGGTCCGGTGTTTTCGGAATCGGCGGCATTGGTCTTCGCGTGGGTGTTTTCCCCTGTTTCCATGGACAGCTCCTGAATGACCGCCTCGATGGACGAAGATTTTTGATGCGGTTGATCCGGGGAGGCGGGTGTGTCCTTGGATTGCGTCAATGAGCCTTTCTGGGTTTCCGCTTTTTTGGAACGGATGTGCCGGGGCGGGTGGGTCCGGGGGTCCGGATTTTCCGAAAGGGCCTTGAGCTGTGATTCGGCCCGTTCGTTGTAAGCGGATGACGAATATTTGTTCCGGATTCTTACCAGCAGGTCCACGGCCCGGGTTTTGAAAACCGTGTCACTGGACAGGGTGTACAGCTGCAGGTACAGTTCAGCGGCCCGGTACATGCCGGCCGGGGCCCAGGGACTTTGGGGATGGGTTTTGTAAATGGCCTCATACTGCTGAATACAGTGCAGCCATTCCGATATTTTCTGGCGTTTCACCGGAGAATGGCGCAGTGCCTTGAACGCGTCGTCCGCAGCCAGATACGCCTGTTTGGGAACCGATGCCGCAGCCGTGCCGGTCAGGTCCGTGCAGAACAGACACGCCATGATCATCACTCCCGTCAGGACGATGGATCTCCGGAATCTGTGTGCTGACTGGATGAACATGGATCAGACTCCGGCCTTTTGTTTGATTTCTTGTAGAAAATTCAACCCTTGCAGCGGAGTCATATTGGAAATATCCACCTGCCTGAGCAGATCGAATATGTCGGTTTCCCGGGTGTTGAACAGTTCGAGCTGTCCATCGGACCTGTTTTTTTTCTTTTGTTTTCCGGAACCCGGTTTTCGGGAGACCGGTTCAACGGGCCACTGATCCTCTTCCGGTTTTTCGATGGCCGCCATGACCTGTTTGGCATCTTCGATAATGTCCGGGGGGATTCCCGCCAGCCGGGCCACCTGAATGCCGTAGCTTTTGTTGGTCCCCCCTTTGACCAGTTGCCGCAAAAACACGATGTGATCGTTGAATTCTTTGACCGCTATATGAAAATTCTGTATCCGGGGATGGATTTCCGCCAGCCGGATCAGCTCATGGTAATGGGTGGCAAACAGGGTTTTGACCCCTTTGCCCGCCAGGTCGTGCAGATACCGGGCCACGGCCCAGGCGATGCTCATGCCGTCATAGGTGGAGGTGCCCCGGCCGATTTCGTCCAGAATCACCAGGGACTGAGGCGTGGCATTGTTGACAATGTTGGCGGTCTCCTCCATTTCCACCATGAATGTGGACTGGCCGGAACTCAAGTTGTCCAGGGCCCCCACCCGGGTGAAGATCCGGTCCACCAGGCACAGGGACGCTGCCCCGGCCGGCACGAATCCGCCCATCTGGGCCATGATCACCGTGAGGGCCACCTGCCGGAGCACGGTTGATTTTCCGGCCATGTTGGGACCGGTGATCAGCAGAATCTGGTTTTGCTCATTGTCCATATCAATGGAGTTGGGCACATACCGTTCTCCGGTGATCAGTTTTTCCACCACCGGATGCCGGCCGTCCGTAATGGTAATACGGCCCTGACCGTTGATTTCCGGGCGGGTGTATCCGTTTTCCGACGCGGTCCTGGCAAGGCCCTGGAGCACATCCGCAGTGGCGATGAAATCCGCCATCTTCAGGATGGCCACGGCATTGTCCACCACCTGGTCCCGCACCGTGCAGAAAATTTCGTATTCCAGGGCGTTGCGTTTGTCCTGGGCGGACAGGATCTTTGATTCCACCTGTTTCATCTCATCGGTGATGAAACGCTCCGCATTGACCAGGGTCTGCTTCCGGATATAGTGGTCCGGCACCTGGGGGGCCTGGGTTTTGGATACCTCGATAAAATAGCCGAACACTTTGTTGTATTTGATTTTCAAAGACGACAGTCCGGTTTTTTCCTTTTCTTCGGCCTGGGCCCTGGCGATCCAGGATTTTCCGTCCCTGGAGATGGCCACCAGTTCATCCAGTTCCCGGTGAAAGCCGTCGTTGATCAACCCGCCTTCATTGAGAACATGGGGCGCGTCTTCCCGGATGGCCGTTTCGATGAGACCGGCGAGTCCCGCCAGCCGGTCCAGTGTCTCTTCCAGGTCATCCATCCGGGTGCCGTTGAGCAAAGGGTGGTTCAGGCGGCCCAGAATGGTGAACAGTTCCGGCAACCGGGCCAGAGATATTTTCAGTGCCAGCAGGTCCCTGGCATTGCCCTGGCCCATGGATACCTTGCTGCCCAGTCTTTCCAGGTCATACACGGATTTGAGAACAGCGGCCAGCGCTTTGTGGAGATGCGGATCCTGCATCAGCAGGTCTATGGCGGAAGAGCGCTGTTCGATCTTTTCCCGGTCCACCAGGGGATGCCGAAGCCACTGCCTGATCTTGCGGCTGCCCATGGCGGTGGCGGTCTTGTCCAGGATCGCTATGAGCGAGCCTTTTCTGTCCCGGGTCTGGAGATTGGCCAGCAGTTCCAGGTTCCGGCATGTCCGCTCGTCCAGTTTTAAAAACTCCTCCAGGTCATAGGGGCAGATTTGATAAATATGGGTGGTGTCCTGCATCTGGGTGTCCTGGACATAGGCGGTCACCGCACCGGCCGCACTGATGGCGGCCGGCATCTGGTCGATGCCGAACCCGTTGAGGGTGACGGTATTGAATTTTTTTGTCAGACGGCCCCGGGCATCGGATTCCTGAAAAATGGAGGACGGCAGATAGGTGATCTGGCGGCCGGCCAACGCCTTGCGAACCGTCCGGAAGGAAGGGTCTTTTTCCATATGTTCCGGCAGCAGAATTTCTCTGGGGTCCAGTTTCAGGGCTTCATCGATGAGGGCCGCCGGGATGCCGGCCCCGGTTTTTTGAATTTCACAGGTGGTGAAGGTGCCGGTGGAGATATCCAGGCAGGCCAGGGCTGCCCGGTCCCGGACCATGGACAGGGCCAGCAGAAAATTGTTGGCAGACTGATCCAGCAGGGTTTCATTCAGGATCATCCCCGGGGTGACGACCCGGACCACTTCCCGTTTCACCAGCCCTTTGGCGGCGGCGGCATCCTCCACCTGGTCACACACGGCCACCTTGCATCCATGCTCGATGAGCCGGGCGATATAGGCATCCGCGGCCCGGAAAGGGACCCCGCACATGGGAACCGGGGACGGGTCGTTCTTGTTTCTGGATGTCAGGGCGATGTCCAGGATGCCGGCGGCAGTTTCCGCATCCTGAAAGAACATCTCGTAAAAATCCCCCATCCGGTAAAACAAAACAGCATCCGGGTATTGTTCCTTGATGGCCAGGTACTGGGCCATCAAGGGCGTTTGTCTGGATTCGTTCATGGATGAAGGATCAGCGCCGGTTTATTCCTTGACAGGGGTTTCATGGGTGTTTTTTTCCGTGTTTCCCCGGGTGTCCTGGTCAGCCGTTTCCAGGGTATCCTCCCGGACATCTTCCAGGGTCTTTTCCGGGGCATCATTCTGGATATCCTGCCGGGTTTCGGACAGCCCTTTTTTGATATAAGGGTCATGGATAAACACATCCAGCCGGGCTTGCAGGTCGGTGTTCCGGGCGGTCAGTTCCGCGATACGGGTGTCTCTTTTCTTGATCTCCCTGCCCAGGCCAAAGGCCGTGATCAGCCCCTTGATTCCCGTAATCAGCAGCCCCAGGCCCAGGCAGATGCCCCAGAAGGCCCAGTTGGGCAGTTCAGGAACGGTCCACCCGGTGAATTTCAGGTTCAGGGTCAGCATGGTACCGGTGGTAAAGTAATCGATGTTCTGGTAAACCAGCAGTCCGGCCAGCCCGAAAATAATCAGAAAAATCAAGAATTTGATGGTTTTCATTCATAAATCTCCAAAAGATGTTTCAATGGTAAATCATTCAGGTTCACGTGATCATAGTTCAATTCGTTTATTTTTTCAAATTTTCTTTTGGTTTCCGGGCGGGCATCACATAAAAACCGGGGGCAGCACATTGATGTTTTCACGCCCGGGAAAAAAGGACCAGTTCAGCGCGTGTCCGGGAACGGCGGCCGGCACCTCGATACAGGACAAGTGAAGGTGGGGGGGCAGCACCGATCCCCGGGCATGGGTATCGGCTGTTCGGGCGATGATCTGTCCGGTTTGTATCCGTGTGCCGGGCACGACCTGTTCAGAAACAGACAGGTGGGCGTAGATTTCCAGTATCCGGGTCTTGTTTGACGGATCGATTCCTGTTTCCACCACCAGGGATCTGCCCAGAAAATCATCACACACATGGATGACGGTGCCGGGGGACCAGGCCGGTACCATTGCCCCTGCCGGCAGGTGTTGGACAGGACCGGTCGGAATCCGGTAAAAACAGATATCAATGCCTTCGTGGGCTGTCGGGCGGTACCCGAAATCCCCCCACCATTTGAGTCGGCTGTCCAGAAGCATGCCCGGATAAAACAGCCATTCCACATCGTTTCCCAGGCGGTTGGCCGATGCCACGGCGGCCAGGTATTGCCTGAAACCCGACATCAGGCCGGTCTGAGTATGATTTTGTGTCCCATCAGATTGATGTCTTCGATGATGCCGGATATTTCCTTCCGGTCCCCCAGAAGTCCCCTGAGAACGAACCGGTTTTCTCCGGCCGGGGTGATGGCGGCCACATTTTCCATGATCAGTGTTTCAGCACCGTTTTCTTTCAGATACACATTGGATTCGCACATGATGATATCTCCATTTGGGGGTCCGGGTCAGTTTGTCCATCATTTTTTCCATCAGGGGGGCATCATACCATTGTCCGGGAACCTGACGCAAGCGCCTTAAAGGAAAAACAGGCTGGCCGCGGCGGCGGCCGCAAGGACAGCCAGTGCAACAAGGATCAGGTATCCCCGGTGGATCGTTTTTTTGGGTGCGGCAGGTGGCGCTTCAGCCAGGTCCGGCCGGTCGGTTTTGTTTTGAAGGGACCGGGACGTCTGCCGGTTCCGGGCAGGCGGCGGCTTGGGGCCGGAGTTTCGCCCTGTTCCGGAGCCGGTCCCGGCGGTTGCCTGGCCGGGGTGGGAGGGGGGGGCGGGCACAAGGGCTTTTCCAGGAAAGGAACCCGGCACATCAGGCCGTTTCCGGGGCGGTTCCGGGACCCGGTTGATGGATACCTCTCCGGCACATTCTTCGATGATGTCACCAGAGATCTGTGAATGGTTTCCGACGTAACCGGTGAGCATGGCATGGTCGCACAGGATATTGATCTGGCGGGGCAGACCCCGGGAGTACCGGTGCACCTGCTGAACCGCTTCCGGGGAAAAGACCGGCCTGGAGGTTCCGGCGACCTGGAGCCGGTACTGGATGTATTCCCGGGTTTCTTCGGGCATCAACGGTTCGATGTGGTAATTCAGTGTGATGCGCTGGGCAAGGGGCTGGTTTGCCGGCCGGGCCAGTTTTTTCCTCAATTCCGTCTGTCCCACCAGAAATATGCGGATCAGGTTCCGGCCGTCCTGCTCAAAGTTGGCAAACAATCGGATCTCCCTGAGCATCGTATCGGTGAGCACCTGGGCCTCATCGATGACCAGAAGTACTTTTTTGCCATTTGCGGCCGCATTTTTCAGATATTGTTCAAAAGCAAGTAAAAACCTGTTTTTGGTGCTGAACAACCGGTTGTTGCCAAAAGATGCGGCAATGTAGTTGAAAAAATCCATGCCCTCCAGGCTGGGATTTTTGACAGCAGCCCGGATCACGCCCCGATCCAGGGATTTGAACAGCGCATTGATCAGGGTGGTCTTTCCGGTACCGGTGTCGCCGGTCAAAAGCACCACTCCAGTGTGGTCTTCCACCTGGATTCCGTATTTGAGCATGGCAATGGCTTCCCGGTGTTTTTCTCCAAGCCAGAGAAAGGTGGGGTCGGTGCTGATCTGAAACGGGCTGGCTTTGAGTCCGTAAAATGATTTGTACATAAACGCCTTTTGCCGTGTCACGCTGTCAATGAAATATCAAATCTAACAAGGTGCCTGAAAGAAATCAAGCTGAAAACGCGCTATTTCCGTTTCAGGCTCTGGATTACCGTGCGGATCTGTTCCGGTTCGAACCATGCCTGATGGGTGGCGTTCACAGGGATTTGTTCCATGTTGCCGCGGATATAGGTGCGCAGCTGCGGGGCGAATTTCTCATGCCACATCAACGAGTCCAGAATGACGGCATCCCCGGGATACGGCATGGGAATATAGGATTCATAGGCTTTCCAGAAAGCATCCTCCATGAGCCGCATCTGCAGGTCTCCGGGCAGGGTCCGTCCGGTGGCGGCATACAGTTTCTGGCGTTGGGCATCCAGTTCCAGAGAGATCCGGTGAACCTTTTCCCTGGTTTTGGGAATGATTTTTTTCAGCAGGTACCGGATCCCGAACCGGCGCATGCCTTTGAGGTGATGCCCCACAAAGGCGGACATCCCTTTTTTCTGCCAGAATTCATCGATGAGTACCAGTTTTTCCACGGATTTTCCCATGCGGAACAACTGGGTGGCGATTTCAAACGCAACCACCGCATACCGGCAGAATCCGATGATGATATAAGGACCGGCAGGTTCGGCCTGAACGATCTCCCGCACATTCTGCCGGGCGATCTCCCAGAGATCCAGCGGAATGATGCGGTTGTTTTCCATGCGGTGGGCAAAGACCGTTACCCGGTAAAACCGGTGCCCATCCAGGTCCTGGTGCTGATAAGCCGGGGTGTTTTCATCGGTGCCGGCCACAAAGAAAACCGGGGTGGCATGCCCCCTTGTCTGGATGGGATCCACACTGCTGAAACGCATATCCGCTTTTTTTTCATGGATCAGGGCGGCCATGTCGGCAAAGACCGGGTGACGGAACACCGCCAGCACCGGCAATGCAAGTTTGAATTCTTTTTCAATGGCCGTGACCAGCCGGATGGCGGTCAGGGATGACCCGCCGATGTCAAAGAAATGGGTGTCCGGATCGGAGAAAGAGGTGTCCAGAATCTTCTCCCAGATGGCTTTCAGCCGTTTTTCATGGTCTGTTTCAAACGCTGCAATCAAGGCCCGGGCTTTTTGGGTATCGCCCGGGGAGGGATCCAGTTTGTACAACGGGTTTGCAGGGCGGTCCGCCTGTTTTGCCAGGCTTGCGTAGTCTGTTTTACCGGAAACCGTTCTGGGAAAATTGTTGACCAGGGCAACGGCGGCGGGACACATGTAATCAGGCAGCCGTTCACAAAGCCAGGATCTGAACGCGTGAATGTCGAAATCCCCGGTGCCGGAAACAGAGGTATCCACTTTGTCCGTCCCCTTTTCCAGAACAATGAAGGCAATGATTCGGACATCGCCCCGGGCGTTTTTCTCCATGGTGACCGCGCATTCTTTCACCCCGGGATACCGGGCTGCAGTGGTTTCGATTTCTCCGGGTTCCACGCGGAAGCCCCGGATTTTCACCTGCCGGTCCATGCGGCCCTTGAAAACAACCTGGCCCTGCTGGGTGAGCAGGACCCGGTCCCGGGTTTGAAAGAAACGCGTGTCTTGTCCGGCGCATGCAAGGGGCACGAACCGCTCCTGGGTCAGGCCGGGCCGGTTCAGGTACCCCCGGGCGGTCTGGGGTCCTCCGATGTAAAGTTCACCGGCGACACCGGGTGGGGACGGTTGCAGAAAATGGTTCAGAATACACAGGTTGACACCTGGAAACGGACGGCCGATGGGAACATCCCCGGAATCCCCCGGATCCCGGCCCAGATCGGCAAAAGTGACCGCCACCGTGGTTTCCGTGGGGCCGTATGTGTTTACCAGCCGGACAAAGCCCGGGGCTTTCCGGCGCCATTTTTCAACCCGGCCGGGGTCGGCGGCTTCCCCGCCGATGATGACCAGCCGCAGCCTGTCGGGCATATGAAGGGTGTCCAGGCTGTCGGCAAGCATGTGCCAGTATGCGGTAGGCAGATCCACGACAGTGACCTGTTCTTCGGCGCAGTATGAAAAGAATTCCAAAGGTGTCTGAACCATGTCCCGGGGTCTGATCACCAGGGAGGCCCCGGCATACAGGGCCGGAAAAATTTCTTCCACGGACGCGTCAAAACTGATGGAAGCGAACTGCAGTATCCTGTCATCCGGTTGAATCTCATACAGTTCCGCCGCTGTTTTGGTGAAAGCCGTCAGGGAGGCGTGCTCGATCACGACTCCTTTGGGAAGGCCCGTGGACCCTGAGGTGTAGATGATGTAAGCCGTGTTTTCCGGTCCCACCGGGGTTTCCGGGTTGGTCTCAGGCATCTGTGCCAGGAGGGCCTGATCCCTGTCCAGCAACACCGGGACGGCACGGGTTTCCGGAATTTTGGGCCACCATTTTTCAGTGGTGGCGATAAAATCGGGCCCGGCGTCTGCCAGAATATGCCGGAGCCGTTCTTCAGGACAGGCCAGGTCCACCGGAATATAGCCGCACCCGGATTTCAGAATGCCCAGAAGCACCGGGATGATCTCGGCGGTCCGGGGCATGAATACCAGGACTTTTTTTTCCGGAGCCGCGCCCCGGGATAACAGAAAATGGGCCAGTTGATTGGCGGATGCGTTGAGCCGGCGGTAGGAGATCTGTTTCCGGGAATCTTTGACCGCCGTGACCGATGGATTCAGAGATGCCTGGATTTCGAACAGGTGCTGGATGCAGCTGTTGGGCCGGGTGTACCGGCGGCGGGTGTTGAGGATTTTGGCCATGCGGTCCTGTTGGTCCCGGGGGAGAACCGGAAGGTCTGTGAGCCGTGCGTCCGGCGTGTCCGCTGCAGAATCCAGGCAGGTCTGAAAATGGCTCAGAATCTGTTCAACCGTGTCTGAGGTGAATTTCCGCTGATCGTATTCAATGCTGATTTTCAGGTCATCGGTCCCCTGGGCCGTGAGAAATATGCCGGCCGGGGTCCGTTCCAGCAGGGCGATATCGGCACAGGCCATGGTCTTTTTGTAGGGAGACATGGCCTGGTCCAGGGACTGGTAATCATAGGAAAAATAGATTTCAGACAGGGGCTGGCTGCCTTTGAGCGGGCTGCATGCCTGAATTTTTGCCAGGGGCATGTGCTGGAACCGCCGGACCTGTTCCCAGTTGTTGCGGATACCTGACACCAGGTCCACCAGGGACTGTTCCGGATCGATTTGAATCCTGACCGGCAGGGTGTTGATATACAGGCCGGTGTTTTCCTGGCTGTCCGGAATAAAGTGACGTACCGATACCGTGGCCCCGAAAAGAATATCGGTGCGCCCGGTATAGTGACTGAGCAGGATGGCCCAGGCCCCCATGAGAAAGGCGTTCAGGGTCAGATGGTTTTTCCGGCAGACCTGTTTGATTTTTCGGGTGGTCCCGGCAGGCAGGCGGGTCTGATGCAGACCGGTGGTCAGAGGGATGGCATGCTGCTGACGCCGGGTTTCCGGCCGGGTGCTTTCCTTTCGCTGAAAAGGAAACACCATGGGGGCAGTGAAATTTTTGAGCTGACGGGTCCAGAAGTCCAGGTCCGACCGGTCGGACCGGCGGTTCAACCAGGTGATGTAGGATTTGAAGGATTCCGGCGGTTTCAGGCGGACACCGGGATTCTGGTACGCGGCAAACAGATCTCTGAGGATGAATACCATGGACCGTCCGTCGGCAATGCAGTGGTGAAAACTCCACACGCAGGTGTAATGCCGGGACCCGGTCTTTATCAGAGTGATCCGGAAAAGCGGGGGCGTGTCCGGTGAAAATCCCAGCCGCCGGTCTGCCTTGAGAAACATGTCCAGGTATTCTTTTTTTTCAAATGCAGCGAACCGGCTCCAGTCATTGAATTCAATTTTTACCGGACTTACCGGCGCAAAGAATTGCCTGGGTTCCTCCATTCCCTGCCAGTCAAATCCCAGGCAAAGGGTGGAGTGGCACTCGATGACCCGGTTCCATGCGGCGGTAAACCGGTCCGGGTCGATTTCCCGGTGCATGTCAAATACCACCTGTTCCACATAACACCCTGCTCCCTGGGGTGCCCGCAGGGTTTCCATGAGCATGGCATGCTGCATGGGCGCAATGCTGAATCGCCCGTCATCCTGAACATGGTCAGGTTTGCGTTCCGGATCTGCTGAAAAAACGGTGACCACCCGGGTGAACTGCCGGGAAAGGGCGGATATTTCCCGGTCGGAAAATGCGGCGGTCCGGTATTTGAGCCATCCGGTGAGTTGATTGTTTTGTTCATGGAGTTCCAGGGTGAGGTCCATGTTTGTGTTGGGCGGCTGGATCATCAGGCGGTGGCATTTTGTCCCGGGGATGGACAGCACCGGCAGGTCCATGGTCTGCATGAGAAACAGGGCGTTGAAACAGGGTGTGTGCCGTCCCTGGTCGCGGCAGTATTGAAAGATGCGGTGAAAGGGGATATGGCGATATTGCATCAACCGGGTCAGGATCTGTGTCAGCCGGATCAGCTGATCGCTGAAGGACTGGTCCGCCTGAATCCGGTTTCTGACCATCAGGGTGTTCATGAGAAAACCGATGGTTTCTTCCGTGTCCATCCGGTCCCGGCCCGCGTGGGCGATGCCGGTCACCTGATCGGCTTCCCTGTTGTAAAGGAACAGGGTCAGCTGGAAACACAGGAGCAGCACCGCAAACGGGGTGGTATGGTGGGACACGCTCAGGCATCGGATTTTTTCCAGGTGTTCCGTGTCGATGGTAACGGGGTGGATAGCGGCGGCAAACACGTCTGAAGTGGTCTGAACCGGCTGAGGCAGGTGTTTCAGATAGGACTCGAAAAACGGGCGTGCCGCATCCCAGTCCGGTTCATCGGTTTCCAGACAGCGGGCCGCGTATCGGAAAAAATCGATCCCGTGCCGGACCGGCTCCGGCAGGGGGGTTCCGGGCCGGTCATGGATTGTTCGTTTTGCATACTCATGATTGATCTCCCGAATGAACAGGCCGGCAGACCATCCGTCAAACATGATGTGATGAAACACGAAACAGACCAGGGACCGGCCTTTGGGGTCAGTGAAGAGCGCGGTCCTGAAAAGCGGGCCGGTTTCCAGGTCAAAGGGCCGAATGATCTGTGCCTGAACCAGGTCCATGATATCCGGTTCAAACATATTTGGGTCAGGCATATCCGGATCCGGCCCGGTCCCGGTGTGTTCAGGCAACGGCCGGGCAAGGGCCTGATGGGTGAAATCCAGTCCCGGGCTTGCTTGCGCCTGACAGGGATGGCCGGCTTGCATGGAGACCACCAGGTTCAGGGCGGGATGCTGCCGGGCTGCCATTGCCACTGCCTGTTCCAGGACTGTCGGGTCGATGGGCCCCGGGGCTGAATAGACCAGGGGAATATGGTATACGGATGTGCCGGGATGAAGTTTTTCAAACATCCAGATCAGGTGCTGATCCGCCAGAAGGGGCAGGTGCCCGGATTTTTCCACGAGACCCGCCGGTGCCGGGGATGGGGGAGAATCGATCCCGCCGGCCCGGGAGTTGTCAGGCAGATAACCGGCCGGCAGGAGTTGCGATACCTGGTCTGAAAAATCTTTGAGTACGGGGTGGGTGAACAGGGCATTCAGGGCCAGGGAGATACCAAATGCCTGGTTGATCCGGGACAGGATTTTGACACCGGCAATGGAATCCCCTCCCAGCAGCAGAAAATGGTCTTTCAAAGACAATCCCTTTTGTTGAAGCACCTGCTCCCAGATCCGGATCACCTGTTGTTGCAGATCCGTCGGAAAAGGGGAAGACTCTCCATGGCCGGGTTTTTGAAAAGAATCCAGGTCGTCCCGGGCCGTCAGTGCGGCCCTGTCTATTTTTCCCCGGGAGGTCTGGGGCAGGGCCGGCAGGGGAATCAACACATCCGGCAGCAGGGTTCTGGGCAGTTTTTCCGCCAGAAATTCCATGAGCCGGGTTTTGTCGGGATCTGCATTGATATAGGCGGTCAGGCGCTCCTGTCCGGCAGCATTTTTTTTCAGGACCACAGCTGCCTGGCTGATGCCGGGAAAGGCGGTGACCGCCTGTTCTATTTCCCCGGGTTCAATGCGGGTGCCTTTATATTTGATCTGAAAGTCGATACGTCCGGAAAACATCAGGTTGCCGTCGGGAAGCCACATTCCCAGGTCCCCGGTCCTGTACATCCGCGCCCGGGAATCTTCAGCCTTCTGGTTTGAAAATGGATTCCGGGTGAACTTCCGGGCTGATTGTTCCGGGTCGTTCACATATCCATCCGCCACCTGAATCCCGGCGATACAGATCTCGCCTTTTTCTCCGGGAGGGACAGGCCGGTCATCCGGATCCAGCACAAAGATGTCAAGGTTGGGCACGGGTTTGCCGATGGGCGCGATCCCGGTCTGGGGTATCCGGTCTGGAACCGGATACAATGTGGCGCACACCGTGGCTTCGGCCGGTCCGTATCCGTTGACAAGGCACAGGTCCGGATGCCGCTGTTTGATATCGTAAAGCAGTTGGGACGGAATGGCGGAAACGCCTGTAAGCAGGCGTTTCAGACTGTTGGGAAATACGGGGGACCCGGCCAGATCCGTAATCATGAACGGCGGTATGTAAGCGGAGGTGATCCGGTTCTCCTGTAACCATTGAATAAAGGCCCGGGCATCGAACCGGATCAGGTCATCCGGAATGAACAAAGTGGCGCCGGATACCAGGGCAGACCAGATTTCATACACGGACACGTCGAAATTCAGACCCGACCACAGGGCACAGCGGTCTTTGGGGCCGATGGGCTGCAACCGGTCGAACGCCGCCAAAAGATTTATCAATGCCTGATGGGAAATGGGAATCCCTTTGGGGATTCCGGTTGAGCCGGAGGTGTGGATGATATAGGCAATGGAAGCCGGATCACAGGGATGGCCCGGCTCAGACACGCCATTCGGGCCATGGGCCGGGCCGGCACAGTGTCCGGGCAACGCTTCCGGAAGCGGATCCTGCCAGGTTCTCAGGAGTTTGACCGGGACCGCCAGTTCCGGGCTGAGCCGGTCCACCCGCTCCGGCAGGGTGATCACCTGGACCGGATCGATGCGGTGAAGCATGTGCCGGATTCTTTCAGCCGGGTCATTGATATCCAGGGGGATATAGGCGGCCCCGGTTTTGAGAATTCCCAGAATGGCAATCATGAATTCAATCCCCGGCGGCATGTAAACGGCTACCCGGTTTTCAGATACATCCTGACAGGATCGCAGTTCCCCTGCCAGGCGGTCCGACTCCCGGTCCAGGCGTTGAAACGAAATGGTCTGTCCGCCCTGGACCACGGCGGGCTGGTCCGGAAACTGTCCGGCCATGGCACAAAACTGCTGGTGGAGACAAGACGGTGTCACAGATTCTGGCTCCCTGGTTTTGAAATTATGGTTGAAACGATCATACCATATGCCGGAGAGACGGCAAGTGGAAATCAAGTAGCGAACGGCAAAATGGCGGATTCTGCAGGGCCTGCTGAAGGCCGCCCGGTCATGGAGGCTCTTTCCGGATCAACAGCCCGGTGGTGGAGACCAGCAGTTTAAGGGTCTGGGGTTTGTCCGTGGTGATGAACGTGGCGGAACCGTACTCGGCATCCACCAGGAACTCCAGAGCCGCGAACCGGTGCCGCAGGTCAAACAGATCTACGGGCTTGTCCCGGGACAGGCTGTATACGGTCCTTTCCAGAGAAGTTTCCTGTTCCAGGCGGGCGTACCGGCCGGACACCCGGTCCAGTTCGTACAGGGTGTGCAGTCCCAGAACATTGGCCACGGGTTTCCATTTGAGAATGTGGGCGTCCACATACAGCTGGTCTCCGGCCAGGACAAAGGTTTTTTCTTTGCCGCCGGGCATGCGGAACCGGGCGATGAAGCGCTGTTTTTCCACGGGTTCGATCTCCACCACTGCGGCCAGGGTTTCCGCGGTCAGGGCAAGGTATCCCCGGGTGGCGATACTGATGGTGCCAAACAGGGCGAACAGGCAGAACAAAAGCAGGGCCGTCACCACATGCAGGGCCGACGTGACCCGTTTCTTTTTTTTCAACGCCCCCAGGGTCGCCAGGAGAAACACAATCGCCAGTGCGGCGGATCCCAGGGCGGCGATCACCAGGGGGTCCTGGAACAGGGGCATGGATGTCACCTTTGGTGTGTCGGAGGTGCCTGAGGCAAGATCCGGTCTATTCTATCAGTTTGTCAGAAGGAAGCCACGGTCTTGCCTTCAATCACCACCTGTTTTATCGGTGTAATTCCCGTGAGATAACACAGATCCGCCGGGGTGTCCACATCCCAGATCACAAAATCCGCATCCCTTCCCTTTGTCAGACTGCCTTTCCGGTCTGCCAGGCCCAGGGCCGCGGCTCCGTGAATGGTGGCCCCGGCCAGCGCTTCTTCACAGGTCAGGCCAAACCGAAGACAGGCCGTGTTCAGCACCGGGAGCATGCTGAACACCGGGCTTGAGCCGGGATTCAGGTCCGTGGATACGGCCATGGGGATTCCCAGCTGCCTGAAAAGGGTTACCGGCGGGACCCGGGTTTCTTTCAAATAATGAAACGCGCCCGGCAGCAGCACGGCCACGGTGCCGTGTGCCGCCATTTTTTGGGCACCTGCCTCTGACAGGTATTCCAGATGGTCACAGGACAGGGCCCCCATTTCCGCGGCCAGAGCCGTGCCGTTTGAGTCGGACAGCTGTTCGGCATGCAGTTTGATGGCAAACCCCAGGTGTCTGGCTGCGTCGAACACCTGCCGTGTCTGGTCCCGGGAAAACGCGATATTTTCACAGAACACATCCACGGCCGTGGCAATGCCCTGTATTTTGACTTCCGGCAGCATGAGCTGAGTGATCTCCTGAATATAGGCATCAGCCCGGCCGGCAAACTCCGGGGGCACGGTATGTGCCCCTAAAAACGTGACCTCGATATGCTGGGCAACGGCCTGTTTCAGGCGACCGGCCACGGTCAGCATCTTGAGTTCCGTGCCCAGGTCCAGGCCGTATCCGGACTTGATCTCCACAGTGGTGATGCCCTGGGTCAAAAAATGGGCCAGACGTCTGGATGCCAGGTGAAACAGGATGTCTTCACTGGCGGCCCGGGTGGCTTTGACCGTGGAAAAAATCCCGCCGCCGGCTTTGGCAATGTCGGCATAGGAGGCCCCGGCCAGGCGCATTTCAAACTCTTCGGCCCGGGACCCGGCCCAGATGAGGTGGGTATGGCAGTCCACAAACCCGGGCAGAATCCAGCGGTTCTGGCAGTCGGTCCGCTCGAGGCTGCCGGGCAGGGGATCGGGCAGGGGATCGGGCAGCGCATCCATGGGCCCGGTCCAGGCGATCCTGCCACCGGCCACGGCCAGGGCCGCCTTTTCAATGCTGTTGTACCGGCCGCCGGCCATGGTGGCCACACGGCAGTTTGTGAACAACCGGTCGACATTTTCGGGAAACGGGGTGCCGTTGCTAAAAATTGTGGTCATGGATCACTCCTTTGCCGGATTACTTGCCATACATGTTGATCATGGGCAGTTTCACCCCTTTTTCGCTGGCCACATCCATGGCGGTCTGGTACCCGGCATCCGCATGCCGGATGATGCCGGTGCCCGGATCGTTTCTCAGCACTGTGGTGACCCGTTTTTCCGCCTCGTCCGTGCCGTCGGCCACCGTGACCTGGCCCGCGTGCAGGGCATAGCCGATACCCACGCCGCCCCCGTCATGGAACGACACCCAAGTGGCGCCGGAGGCCACATTGGTCATGCAGTTCAGCAGTGCCCAGTCCGCCACGGCATCGGACCCGTCTTTCATGGCTTCGGTCTCCCGGAAAGGCGATGCCACGGACCCGCAGTCCAGGTGATCCCGGCCGATAACGATGGGAGCCTTGACCTTTCCGGTACGCACCAGGTCATTGAACAGTTTTCCCGCCTGTTCCCGTTCGCCGTATCCCAGCCAGCAGATCCGGGTGGGCAGGCCCATGTGCTCGACTTTTTTTTGCGCCATTTTCAGCCAGTTGATCATTCTGGTTTTTTCCGGAAACAGCTGTATGAGCGCCTCATCGGTCACACGGATATCTTCGGGGTCCCCGGACAGGGCCGCCCACCGGAACGGGCCTTCACCCCGGCAGAACAACTCCCGGATATAGGCCGGCACAAACCCGGGATAGTCCATGGCATTGGCCACCCCTTTTCTCATGGCCTGGGCCCGCAGGTTGTTGCCGTAATCAAAGGCAATGGCGCCTTTGTCTTTCATTTCAAGAATGGCCCGGACATGATCCGCCATGGTGTTCAATGCCATCTCTTTGTAAGTGTCCGGATCTGTTTTTCGCAGTTTCAACGCATCTCCAAAAGAGATGCCCGTGGGAAAATACCCGTTGAGTTCATCATGGGCACTGGTCTGGTCGGTGATCACATCCGGAATGAATCCTTTTTGAATCATGGCGGGCAGTACATCCCCCACATTGGCGCACAGTCCGATGGACAGGGGTTTTCGTTCGGATGCGGCTTTCCGGGCCATGGCAATGGCGGTATCGAGATCGTCCGCTTCCACATCCAGATACCGTTTTTCTAGGCGCCGGGCAATGCGGGAGGGATCAATTTCGATACACACGGCCACGCCGTTGGCCATGGTCACGGACAGCGGCTGGGCCCCGCCCATGCCCCCCAAACCCGCGGTGACCACAATCCTGCCGGTCAGATCGGCGTTGAAATGTTTCTGGCCCAGGGCCGCAAAGGTTTCATAGGTGCCCTGCAAAATCCCCTGGGTGCCGATATAGATCCAGGAACCGGCCGTCATCTGGCCATACATGATCAGGCCTTTTCGGTCCAGCTCATGGAAATAGTCCCAGTTGGCCCAGTGGGGCACGATATTGGCATTGGCAATCAACACCCTCGGCGCGGATGGGTGGGTGGTCAGAATGCCCACAGGCTTGCCCGACTGCACCAGCAGGGTTTCATCGTTTTCAAGGTCCAGCAGGGACCGGATGATGGCATCGAAACAGTCCCAGTTCCGGGCCGCCTTGCCCAGCCCCCCGTACACAATGAGTTCATCCGGGTTCTCCCCGTTGTCCGGGTCCAGGTTGTTGCACAGCATGCGCAGGGCCGCTTCCTGGTACCAGCCCTTGCAGTGCAGCTGATTGCCTGTGGGAGCTTTCACCGGCCGGGGTCTGCCGCAGCCGATTTTCAGATCATGCAGCAATTGGTCTTTGGGGGTCATTATTTTCCTCCTGAAGGTGTTGACATTTTGGGTTGGATTGGCTACTACTTGTCTATACAAGTATAGAATTCCTGTCAAGGATTTTTTAGGGGCGTTTCATGGCATATAATTCCGGATCTGTTGTACAAGCCCCCTGCGGGTGCCTTGTGACCGGAACGTCAGATTGGAAATCTCGGGCCGGACGCAAGGCACCCGCAGGGGGCGGGCGTTAAAGAAAATTGAGCCGGGAACAATTTCAATAAAAATAAGGATGATAAGGAAACAACGGTGACAGGTTCAGCCACACCCCGGGCATTGTATGAACAGATCAAACAGCACGTGGTCAAACAGATCGATGCCGGCCTTCTCAAGCCGGATGACCGGGTGCCGTCGGAAACCCAGCTCTCCAGATCGTTCAACTCTTCCCGCATGACCGCCAACCGGGCCCTCAAGGAGTTGGCCGAAGAAGGGCGCATTGTCCGTATCCAGGGGGTGGGCACGTTCGTGGCCCGGCCCAAACCGGAGGCTGCACTTCTGGAGATCAGAAGCATTGCAAAGGAAATTGCCGACTGGGGCGGGGTCCATTCCTGTGATGTGCTGCTGCTGGCGGAAGAGCCTGCGGGCAGAGACATCGCGGCCCGGCTGGGCCTGAATCCGGGGGACCGGGTGTTCCATTCCATTGTGCTGCACAGGGACCGGGGGGTCGGGGTCCAGTATTCGGAACGGTTCATCAATCCGGCCGTGGCCCCGGATTATCTGGCCCAGGACTATACCCGGACCACCCCCAGTGACTATCTGCTCAAGACCGCTCCGGTCCAGAAGGCGGAACACGTGATCGAGGCGGTGCGCTGCCCGGCCCATGTGCTGAGATTTTTTCAGATCAGTGCGGCGGAACCCTGCCTGCGTCTGACCCGGCGCACCTGGTCCTTTGATCAGGTGGCCACCTACAGCACCATGATATCCCCGGGGTTCAGATATAAATTAAAAGGGACCTTCAACAGAGGAGCGATCCAATGAATCAGACAACCATTGTTCTGGATGGGGACCATTTCCAACTGGAAGACCTGGTGGGCATCGCCCGGAACGGGTGGCAGGTGGCCATTGCCGAAGCCTCCAAGAACCGGATTCACAAGGCCCGGACCCTGGTGGACACCTGGGTGAAAAACGGGGAGCGCATCTACGGGGTGACCACGGGGTTCGGGGCATTGTCGGATGTGCCCATCTCCTATGCCGATACCAGGCGGCTCCAGAAAAAAATCCTGCTGTCCCATGCCGCCGGCATGGGCAAAGAGATGCCAGAAGATGTGGTAAGGGCCATGATGGCGCTTCGCATCAATGATTTCTGCCGGGGCAACTCCGGCCTTCGCCTGGAAACCATCCAGATGCTGGCAGACCTGCTCAACAAGGGGATTGTGCCGGTGGTGCCGGAAAAAGGATCCGTGGGGGCCAGCGGGGATCTCGTGCCCATGGCCCATCTGTCCCTGGTGATGATCGGGGAGGGCGAGGCGCTTGTGGACGGGCAGCGCATGTCCGGGGCCGAATCCCTGGCGGCAAGGTCGCTTACGCCCCTGGAACTGGCGGCCGGAGAAGGCCTGGCCCTGATCAACGGGACCCAGTTCATGATCGCCCTGGGATGTCTGGCCCTGCATGATGCATTGAATCTGTGCAAGCATGCCGACATTGCCGCATCCATGAGCCTGGAAACCCTCATGGGGACCCGGTCCGCCTTTGATCCCAGAATCCACCGGGCCCGTCCCCATCCGGGTCAGATCATGGCCGCGGAAAACATGCTCAAGATTACGCATAACTCGGAAATCATCTCCTCCCACAAGGACTGCTCAAGGATCCAGGATGCCTATACCCTGCGGTGTTCTCCCCAGGTGCACGGGGCGTCCTGGGACGCGTTTTCCCATGTGGACCGGGTGATCCGGGTGGAGATGAACGCGTCCACGGAAAACCCGCTGATCTTTCCGGAATCTGAAGAATTTCTGTCCGGCGGCAATTTCCACGGCCAGCCCCTGGCCCTGGCCTGTGATTTTCTGGGCATCGCCATTGCCGAACTGGCCAATATCTCGGAACGGCGCATCGAGCGCCTGGTCAACCCCCAGTTGTCCGGGCTGCCCGCGTTTCTGGTGGAGGACGGCGGGCTGAACTCCGGGTACATGATCGCCCAGTATGCGGCCGCGGCCCTGGTGTCGGAAAACAAGGGCCTGGCCCATCCTGCGTCCGTGGATTCCATTCCCACTTCGGCCAACAAGGAGGATCATGTGTCCATGGGGGCGTTTGCCGCCAGAAAATGCCGGGAGATTGTTTTGAACACGGAAAACGTGATTGCCATCGAGCTGCTGTGCGGGGCCCAGGCCATTGATCTGTTCACCAATATCAAGGCCGGGGACGGGACCCTGGCCGCCTACCGGACCATCCGGCAGTATGTCGGCTACATGAAAGAGGACCGGCAGCTGTCCAAAGATATTGCCACGGTCAAGGCCCTGCTGGAAGACGGGGCCATTGTCAGGGCCGTGGAATCGGCTGTTGGAAAACTATATTGATAAAGGAGAAAACATGACAGCGACGGCCCATATTCATCTGGTTCATCGGCAGCACACCGACGGAAACAAAACGGTTGAGGTGAGCGGGGACACGGTGGGCCGGGCACTGGCGGACCTGATCGCCCAGTACCCGGCCATGGAAAAAGAGTTGTTTGACAAAACCGGCAAGTTACACGGCCATATCGAGATCTATCTGAATGCGGAAAGCGCGTTTCCCGGCGAACTTGAAAAACCGGTGAAGCCGGGGGATGACATCCAGATCGTCACTTTTCTGGCCGGAGGATAATCGTTCTCCAGTTTCCAGCCTCCCTGTATTTCGAACCGCCCCTGGTGGGGACTTGCTGACGGCCTGGAATCCTTTGGGGGCTCCGACAGTCCGTCAGCAAGTCCCCACCAGGGGCTCCGCTGTACATTTTTCCGTTTCCCGGTTGTCACCGCAGTTCAGGCGAGGCCTGAAAAAAACAGTCACGGTTACATTCCCAAAAGGGTCCCCAGCCGGACCATGGGCCAGGCATGTACGGCCCCGCCTTTTGGCAGGGTTCTCATTTTGGCGGCAATGTCCAGAAAATCGTCCTTGCGCCACATGGCGCCGATGAGCAGCCCCAGTTCATCGGCAAACGTGCCGATGGCCTGGCCTCCCACGATCTGGTTGTCCAGCAGCATCACCCGCAGGTAATTGTTTTTGTCTTCGCGTTCCACAATGCGCTTGTCTCCGAACACACAATCCAGGGCACGCTGGGTCTTGCCGAAGGTGGCGGCATGGGTGTTGAAAAAATGGGCCCGGGCAAAGGCATAAGCCCCCAGATACCGGACGGACTCACCAAGGATGTGCCGGGCCGCCACCTGGGCCTGTTCGATGGCGTTATGCTTGAGCTGGAACATGGCGATCTCTCCGGTGCAGGCATCGACGGTTTCCACACAGTCGCCGCAGGCATAGATATCAGGCACACTGGTCTGCATCTGCCGGTTCACCTGGATGCCCCGGCCCGTCTCGATGCCGGCCGTTTTGGCCAGGGCCGTTCCCGGCACCACGCCGGTGGCCACCACCACGGTGTCGCAGTCAAGGGTGCGCCGGTCCGTGACCACGCCGGTGACGTGGCCGTCTCCTTTGATTTCCATGACTTTTTCATGGGTGAACACCTGAATGCCGTAGCCGGTCAGTGCGGTTTCCAGCCGTCTGGCCGTGGGTTCGTCGAATAAAGATGGCAGAATCCAGTCCATGAGTTCGATGACATAGACCTCATATCCTTTGCGCTTCAATGCTTCCGCCGCTTCAATCCCGATGGCCCCGGATCCGATGACCACGGCGCCGGTGCCTTTGTGGGCCGCCAGTTTCCGGGTTTCCGAGAGCTGTTTGCAGGAAAACACGCCGGTATTGCCGATGCCGGGGATGGGGGGGATGAACAGGTCTCCGCCATGGGCCAGCACCAGTTTGTCGTACCCGATCTGTTCGCCGGTGTGAATGGCGACCTGTTTTTTGTCCGGATCGATGGTCACGGCCCTGGCATCATACCGGAGATCGATGCGGTGGGCCTCATAATCCCCGGGTGTTTTTCTGAATACATCGGTTTGCCGGCACTCCCCTCCCAGAAAATAGGGCAGGGAACAGGGGTCATATTCCGGAACATCTTCGGCGGAAAGAATGACGATATCCGCCTCAGGGTCTTTTGCGCGAACATCGAACGCCACCTGGTTGCCGGCAATGCCGTTTCCGATAATAACAAGTTTCATAGCAGTCTGCCTTTTTCCATCATTTTTTTAATTCAGTTGCAGGTGTGAAATTTTTTGGTTCTGCCGGCGGCCTGTCTGGCGGCCCGGTGCGACACCGTATCGGTGGGGCACAGGGTCAACGCTTTTTCCTGCCGGCAGGCAGCCACGCACCAGGGTTCTTGTTCATCTTCGCACATGTCACAGGTCATGGTCCGGCCGGAATAGGGGTCGATCCGGGGAGTGGCTGCCGGGCAGATATAGACACAGGCCCGGCAGCCGATGCAGACATCCGGGTTGGTGACCACCGTGCCGTTGGGGTTCCGGATCCGGGCGTTCATGGGGCACACCTTGATGCAGGGGGCGGTGTCACAGGCCATGCAGATTACCGGCACATTCAGGTCCTGTGCATCGAACCGGATCACGGTCACCCGGGAAAGCCCGGGATCGATGCGGCCATGATGCTTCATGGCACAGGCGATCATGCACCGCCGGCATCCGGTGCATTTTTCCGGGTCAATGGAAAGCTGTTCTCGCCGCACGTTCATTTTCTGGTCCTTTTTTCATTCGGTTCTGGTTGGATATGTTCAACATGGTGAACAAAAAGTTTCAAATCTCTCTGTTTTCTCTATACTGAATCTGCCGGTATGTCAAATTAAAAATAAAAGCATTGAATTTTATGGTTATATTTATTTAAAACAGGGTTGACTTTTCCGGTAGCTCTGGTATAGAAATTCATTATGATGAATTCATACCGCAGAAACCGTTTTTCAGGCGGCTGAACAAAAAGCCGCCAACCCCAAAACCACAAGGAGTGTAACATGGCTGACAAAGAAAGGGTCTCTTCGTCTGAATCGCTTCGCAGCACCCGCACGTTCGGTAAAGTGAGGTGCCACAACCCCAGCTGCATGGGACGGATCACCCCGCCGCCGGGCAGCAAACAGATTTCATGCCCCACCTGCGGCATGACCTACCGCCTGTTCTGGGTGACACCGGAACTGCCCAGAATCCGGGGTCCGGTCTGGGATGTCAACCGGAAACTGGCCCAGGAAACCCTGGCGAAAAAACTGGGAACGCCGGACAGCGATTCCAACTAGATCAAGGAGGGAACAACACATGGCATTGGACCGCAAAATCGCCTACATCAATTTGACCACAGGGGATGTGAAAATAAAACCCATTCCCCTGGAAATGAGAAAAAAATTCATCGGCGGCCGGGGAATGGACGCCTATCTTTTATATAATCATGCGCCCAAAGGGTGCGATCCCATCGGCCCTGAAAATCCGCTGATCGTCAGCGGCGGGCTTCTCACCGCCACGTGCGCGTCCGCCACAGCCCGGACCCATGTGATGGCCAAATCGCCTTTGACCGGGCTTTTGGGCTCCTGCAACATGGGCGGGTTTTTTGCACCGGAAATGGCCTGGGCCGGTTTCCATCACCTGGTGATCACCGGAAAGGCGGATAAACCTGTGTATCTGTGGATTCACAATGGTGAAATCGAAATCCGGGATGCTGCTCATCTGTGGGGCAAAAACAGCACCGACACCCAGTGGGCCATCCGGGACGAGCTGGATGATGAAGAAGTGAAAAGCATGGTCATCGGCCAGGCCGGTGAAAACCTGGTAACCTATGCCTGCGTCATGACCGGCATCAAAAATGCGGGAGGCCGTACGGGCTTGGGCTGTGTCATGGGGTCCAAAAACCTCAAGGCCGTGGCGGTCAGAGGTACCATGGACATCAAGATCGCCCATCCCGTGGATGCCCTGGAGCACAACAAGAAATTCATCGACCAGATCACCGGTGCCAAGGTCAACAAGACCCAGGGCACCCTGGGGACCCCGTTTATCTGGGGAGCTACCAACTGCTGGGGCGGGGTGCGCACCAGAAATTTCCAGTACAACCAGATGGAATACGCCGACGAGATCGAGCCTGAAGCCATTGACGACTATGCCGCTGAAACCATGGGGCCCCACCACATGACCGGGTGTTTCGGATGCCAGGTGCACTGCCGGGCCCAGTACAAGATTCAGTCCGGGCTGTACAAGGGCAAATATGATGAAGGTCCGGAATACACCTCTTTAGGGGCGTTCGGTGCGGAACCGGACTGCAAGAGCATTGAAACCGTGCTCACCGGCAACCATCTCGTGAACCAGTACGGGGTGGATAACCTGGAGATCGGCAGCATGATCGCCTGGGCCATGGAACTCTACGAACTGGGGATTCTCACCAGCAAGGAAACCGAAGGCCTGGACCTGCGGTTCGGCAATGACGAAGCCCTGCTTCAGATGGTGCACAACATCTGTACCCGCACCGGATGGCTGGGCAATGTTCTGGCGGACGGCGGGATTCCGGCAGCTGAAAAAATCGGGAAAAATGCCTTTGACTACCTGATCCAGGTCAAGGGGATGAACAATCTGCACTCGGATGAGCGGGCCACGCCGGGCCTGGCACTGAACATCGCCACCGCCTCCCGGGGATCGGACCATCTGCGGTCCCGGCCGGCCATCGACCTGTATCATCTGCCGGAACCGGTTCTTAGAAAAATCTACAGTTCTCCGGTTCCCTATGACGGGCCGTTGTCTTCCGAGCACACCGAATATATCGGCAAGCCCTGGCAGGTGTTCTGGCAGGAAAACGTGTACATGGCCGTGGACTGCCTGGGTATCTGCAAATACCACACCGTGTTTTTAGGGGCCACGCTTCCTAATTTCGAGGACTGGCCCGAGGTGATCTACTACAACACGGGTCTGGAATTCACGCCCAGAGAGATCTGGGATGTGGCGGAACGGTGCAACAACCTGGAACGGCTGTTCAACCTCAGGGAAGGCCTGACCCGCAATGATCCGAAAAAAGGGGATACCCTGAACCACCGGTACTTTGACGAACCCTGCCGCAGAGGCGCGCCCGATGTCATCGGCCGGCGGATCGACAGAGACAAGTTCAACGTGATGATCGACGAATTCTACGAACACCACGGATGGGACAAGGAAGGGGTACCGACGACTGAAACCTTGAAGCGGCTGGGGCTTGAAAACGAACCCACCCGGTTGCTGTAGATATGGACAAGGAGAAAATCATGGATAAATTTCTGACAGTGGATGCGGATAAATGCACGGGCTGCCGCCTGTGCGAACAGGTGTGCTCGGTGATGCACGAAGGGGTGTCCAATCCCGCCAAAAGCCGGATACAGGTGATCAAGTGGGAGCAGGAGGGTGTGTATATTCCGGTGATCTGCAAACAGTGTGAAGACGCGCCCTGCATGAATGTCTGCCCGGTCCGGGCCATTTCAAGGGACCCGGATTTCGGTTTTGTGAAAGTGGACCATGAGGTATGCATCGGGTGCCGGTCCTGTGTAGGGATCTGCCCCTTTGGCGCCATGGGATACAATGGAACGACCCACCAGGTGTTCAAGTGTGATCTGTGCGGCGGGGACCCCCAGTGTGTGCGGTTCTGTGAAGTAAAAGCCGTTGATTTCGTGCCGGCGGAGCGGGTCACGGCCCGGAAGAAACGCAAAGGTGCGGCCCGCCAGTCCGCAGCAGAGCGTCAGGCCGTGGCGCTGGGGTAACGCCCGGCATCAGATAATCATTTCATTCAGTTAAACATTAACAGGGCCTGGTTTTCATAACCAGGCCCTGTTGTTTCAGGCCGGAATAATTGCATTTAGGTAAACCC
>NPIF01001169.1_pt1 | contig 58412 bp, 52 predicted proteins | sample 8637461 | NCBI WGS metagenome assembly NPIF01 (sample SAMN07420641, study PRJNA396082) | bioreactor metagenome | isolation source: sample BR12 brine-fed electro-methanogenic bioreactor BR | place: Japan: Kochi | collected 2016-12-09 | reverse complement strand
ACTTTTGCAACGGCCCCTTTTGTTCATTTATTAATTTAAATAATAATATTAATTTAAAATATCATAGAATTTTATTCCAATGTCTTTTCTATACCACATTCCATCAAATTTAATATGTTTTATAGCTTTATATGCTTCTTCACCAGATTTAATTATATTATTAGATCGGCCAACAATAGTTACACACCTTCCACCGGTTGTTATATATTTATTGCCTTCTCTTTCTATCTTCCCGTAGAAGAATAATGGAAAATCTTTACTAAAAGTATTAAACAATAAAGGAGAAGATATTGGTGAAACCTCTTTATTAATAATTGGATTTTGAGGATATCCTTCACTTGCTATAACAATAGCAGTGCAAGTATCATTGAAAATTTCTAAATTAAATGTATCAATTTCATCTTTATCTAATGATTCATAAATGGAAACAGCATCAGACTTTATTAAAGGAATAATAGCTTGAGTAGCAGGATCATTTAATCTCACATGATAATCAACTAATATAGGGCCTTTCTTTTTATTTAAAATAATTGAAAGAGTTAAGACTCCTCTATATAAAAGGTCTTCTTTTTTCATTCCAGTTAATACAGGTTTTATAACTTTTTCTTCAATTTCAGTTTTATTTATTTTTGAAATTGGAACTGGGCAAATAGCTCCCATACCACCAGTTGGAAGGCCGCCTTCTTCTGTTTTTGTATATTCACTACAAATTGGAAGAGATAAATAACCACCTTTTTTATCAATAAATAAAGTTATTGTTAAAGGAAGTCCTTCAATATGTTCTTCAAGAAGTATTGATGTGTTTTCAAGTAATCCTTTTGCAAAAGAAAGAAGAGCTTCTTTATTATCACTATCAATCATTACTCTACTAGGAGCTTGTACATTACTTTTAATAACAAATCTTTGTCCTTCATTTTTTTCTAAGAATTTTGACAAAGAATTATAATCTTTAAAAATTTTATGAGCTGGGATTTGGATATCATTATTTGATGAAAAATCTCTAGCATATTCTCGATCATTTTCTAATTTTAAACAATGAGAAGGTGTTCCAAATACAGTGATTCCTTTCTCTCTTAAAAAGTCTACGACTCCTGTAAGTAAAGGACCTTCAGTTCCAATGAAAACAGTATCAATGTTATGTAATAAACATGCTCTATAAACACTTTCTGGGGAAGATGGATTTACGTATTTTAGATTAACAGCAATTCCTTCTGTTCCAATATTTCCATGAGCAACATATAACCCATTTATAAGTTTACTTTGAGAAAAAAACCAAGTGATTGCATGGTCTTTTGCGCCTGAACCTAATATTAATAATCTCATTAAAGACTCTCCCTTAATATTGATAAGATAGCATTATTATGTGATTAGGGTCAATGAATACTAATTCTTTGCCTAACACATATTTTAAAGCAATAAAGATAAGGCCTCTTCATAATCTTTTCTGCAATTTGCTTGCATTAATAATTGCTTAACTTTTGAGCCACCTCTTATTCCTTTAAGATATGATACACAATGTTTCCTCATTTCTCTATATGCTAATTCTTCTCTTTTTATTGTGCACATTAAATCAAGTTGTTCTAATATTAATTCAATTCTTTTTTCTACTGGAGTAGGATAAATATCATCTCCTGTTAATAACAAATGTCTTGTTTGTTCAAAAATGCAAGGGTTTCCAATAGCACCTCTAGCAAACATTAGAGCATCAACATTTGTTTCTCTGAACATTTTTAGACCATCGTTTGGTTCAAATAAATCTCCAGATCCAAATACAGGTACCCCTGGATAAATTGAATGAACCATATCACTTAGTTTCTCTAATCTATCCCAGTGAGCTGTGGGAGCATAGCCTTGAGTTTTAGTTCTTGCATGCATACAAACAGCACTCGCTCCGCTATCGATTGCTATTTTTGCATAATCTAAATAATTTTCATTATTTGCATCCCAACCAGTCCTGAATTTTACTGTTATTGGTATATCTGTATTTTTACTTAAAAAATCTACAAAAGAAGCCATTATTTTAGGATTTTTCATTAAGGCACTGCCTGCCCCAGTTTTAACTACTTTAGGAACAGGGCATCCTGAATTAATATCAATAATAGAAGGGTTAAATTGTAATAATTTTTCTAAACCTCTTTTTATAGAATCTAAATTATCGCTAAAAATTTGAATTGAATATATATCTTCATTTTCACATCTAGTCATCAATTCAACAGTTTTTCTATTGTCTCTTGCAAGACCTTCTGCACTTACCATTTCTGATGTAGTTAAATTTGCTCCATGTTTTAGACATAAAGTTCTGAAAGGAATATCTGTGTACCCTGCTAAAGGTGCTAGAAATAAATTCCCTTCTAGTTCTAAATTTTTTATTTTTATAGGATGATAGAAAGATGAATTATCCAATTAAAATATCTCCTTATATATAGCTTATTACTTTGTATATATTTTTTCTAAATAGTTTTCAATAATAAAGATATTATTCTCAATAAATTAATTGCAAGATTATTCATAAATATGTATAGGAAAAGAAAATAAAATGTAAATAGTAACAAATATTAAAAATAGATAGTTTGACTTTTTATTTTTCTCATGATAATTTATTATCTAGTAGTAATTTAATAATAAGTTGCAATACTAGGAAATTTATGAAAAAAAATAATAAAAATATTAAAAATAATAATATAGATGAAAAAAAAGAGTCTACCCCTAAATATGGACACATTTATTTAGTAAAAAATCCAGCATCTAATGAAGTAGCTCTGTGTGCTTGGTCTTCAAAATTGAACAAAGGCACTAAAGTAATTTTTGAAACAAGATATGGATTAGATTTAGGTTTAATTGTAGGTGATGCTTCAAATATCGAAAAACCTTACTGTAGTGGTAATAATCATCCTTGTGGAGCTTGTTTAGAAGCTGAGGATATAATTGATGCTGATGAAGATTTAGTAGCAAAAGAAGAAAATATAGTAAGTGATGAATCAGAAATAATTTTATATAGAAATTATGAGGATTTAGAGCAAAATGTTGATGATAATAAAGAGAAGATATTAATTAAGAAAAATGTAAATTGGATTGAAAGACTTGCTACAGAATCTGATTTAAAGAAATATTCTGAATTATGTGACAGAGAGTTAGATGCTTTAACTTTATGTCGAGAAAAAATAAAAAAACATAATTTAGATATGAAGCTTGTTACAGCTCATTTTTTATTAGTTGAGCCAAAAATTGTTTTTTTCTTTACATCTGAAGCTCGTGTTGATTTTAGAGAACTTGTTAAAGATTTGGTAAGTGTATTTAGAATAAGAATTGAACTAAGGCAAATTGGTGTAAGAGATGAGAGTAGAGTATTAGGTGGTTTAGCTGTATGTGGTAGAGATTATTGCTGTCATTGTGTCACTGATAAAATGCAACCAGTATCAATTAAAATGGCAAAAGAACAGAATTTATCTCTTAATTCGATGAAAATATCAGGTCCTTGTGGAAGACTTTTATGTTGTCTTGCATATGAACAAGATTTTTATGTTGAAGAGAAATTGAAATATCCACCGGAAGGAAGTAAATTAAAACTTGGAAGAGAATTGATGAAGGTCTCTGATATTAATGTTATTTCAAAGAAAATTACTCTTTCTTCAATAGATGGTAGAATGCTTAATATTGATGCAACAAAAGTATCATTTAATCCAGATAGTAAATATTGGGTAATTGATAAAGAATATGTAAAACAATTATTAGATAATTAAGAAGTTAATTACTGATAGGAAAAAAAAATGTATAATTACTTGGGGAAATAGATTATTTATAACTTAATAGTTAAATTTGTATTGACCGAACTGTTATAGTTGTGATATTTTAGGTACTTGTTGGAAATAATCCAACTCATTTAATTTTATAAATGACAAGAAAATATAAAAATAAATAAAGTAATATTTTGGAGGTATTACGTGTCTAACAACAATTCTGCAAAAAAAAGAGAAAGACAAAATAAGAGTCGCCGCATGAGAAACCGTGCAATTAAGAGCGAAGTTCGTTCAGCAATAAAAAAATTTGAAAAAACTATTTTAGCTGAAGATAAAGTTGCTGCTGAAGTAGCAATGAAAGATTGTTTTAAATTATTAGATGCTGCTACTAGCAAAGGCGTTTTACATAGAAATACAACTAGCCGTAAAAAATCTAGAATCTATGCTGCATTAGCAAAGTTAAACTAGTAAAAAAAAACTATTTTAAGGAGCTTTACAAATGGCTGATTCTAAAAAGTTAACAAAATCAATTATTATCGATAATCTATATGCAAAAGTAAAAGAAAAATATGAAGATACTGCTATTACAAAAGCAGAAATTCATATGCTTATCGATGAATTCTTCGAAGAAGTTAAAGATGGATTAAAAAAAGACCAAATCATTGAATTAAGAGGATTTGGCACATTTGAAGTACATACAAGAAAACAAAGAGATCGCGCACATAACCCAAAGACAGGTGCTCCAGTAACTGTAGATACACATGGTGTGGCTTTCTTCAGACCTGGTCGTGAATTAAAAGAAAGAGTATGGAACCTAAGAGGTTAATTATATCTCAAATCTATGGAGATCTTAAATTTGTTTAAATTAGACTCAAAAAGGAGCCTCAGGACTGTTGTCACTGAGGTTTTATTATTAATTATATCAGCTGTCGTTTTTGCAATATCTTTTCCAAGCTTTGTAAGTTTAAATGGGCTTTGGTTTTTATCATTTATTGCACTTATCCCTATGTTTATGGTAATTCATAATACTAAATGGTACTTAACTCCAATTTATGGATTTCTTTATGGATTTGTATTTTATTTAATTTTTAATTATTGGCTTACAACTTTCCATCCATTAGCAATATTATTAGTACCTATTATTAAGGGCGGAGAATTATTGATAGCTTTTCCTTTATTTAAGTTAATTGATTCTGCTTTTAAAAAACGTGGATATATTTTGACGGCAATATTGTATGTAGCTTATACTTATGTATCTCAGAATTGGTTTGCAGGGTATCCCTATGGAATTTTAGGTTATGCTCCTTATAAGTTTATTCCATTTATTCAAATTGTTTCCATAACAGGTATTTGGGGTATTAATTTTATAATGGTCCTTCCTCAAATATTTATAGGTAATTATTTAGGAGATGCTATGTATAATAAAGCTCCTAAATTTAAGCAATATATTAAAGAATATTTAATAGATGTAATTATTTATGCAGTTTTATTTGTTGCAATTTTAATTTTTGGATTTATTTCAATGAATAAATGGGATAATACTGAACCTCAAGATTATTGGAAAGTTGCAACAGTACAGCATAGTAGTGATACTTGGGAAGGTGGATACATTACTTATAAGAGAAATTTTAATAATCTTAGATTATATTCTTTAGAAGCAATGACACAAAACCCAGATATTGTAATATGGAGTGAAACAGCATTTGTACCAAGTGTTGCATGGCATGAAAAATATCCTAGTAATGAAGATACAAGCAAATTAGTTGAGGAGTTTGTTAATTTTGGATATGAATTAAATGTCCCTCTTTTAACTGGAAATCCTGAGGGTGTATTAGATGATGAAACAAAACCTGCAATTCTTGAAGATGGAAGTTGGAATAGAACTGATTATAATACTGTAATATATTTTAAAGATGGTAAAATTCAAGAAACCTACAGAAAACAACATTTAGTACCTTTTACCGAGCATTTCCCTTATGAAAAACAGTTGCCGGCTTTATATAATTTATTAAAAGCTAATGATTATCATTGGTGGGAAAAAGGAGAAGTTCCTGTTGTATTTGAAGCTGACAGGGGAATTACTTTCTCAACCCCTATTTGTTTTGAAGATGTTTTTGGTGAATTGTCAGCTGATTTTGTAAAAAATGGGGCAAATGTTCTAGTAAATATGACTAATGATGGTTGGGCTTACTCTACAGTTTGTGAAATGCAACATGCTGCTATTGGTGTATTTAGATCTGTTGAAAATAGAAAAGCAACAATAAGAAGTACAAATAGTGGAATTACTTGTTTAATTGATCCTGTAGGTAGAATTATCGACCCAATGAAACCTTTCCATCCTGGGTGGAGAATATATGATGTTCCTGTATTTACTACAGATGCTAATGGATCAACATTCTTTACACAAAATGCTAATTTCTATGCAATTATTTCAGTGTATATTTCATATGCATTGATAGCTTGTGCTGTAGTAATAAAACTTAAAAATAGGAAGAAAGATGAATAAAACGGCTTCTTTATGTATTATAGGATCTGAATTGACAAAGGGTATAATCGGAGATAGTCATTCAAAAATGATTTGTCAAGAACTAAATAATTTGAATATTGATGTAAATCAAATATCAATTATTAATGATGATGGAACAATTGAAATAGTATTAGAATCATACATTGGTAGAAATGATTTTGTTTTTGTTACAGGAGGATTAGGTCCAACCAGTGATGATATGACTAGAGATGCTGTTGCAAGAGTTGCAGGAGTTGATTTAGTTCAAAATGAAGAAGCTTATCAATATTTATACAATATGATTGGTGATTATATTTGTGGGGCAAATTATTCGCAGACACAAATTCCTGAAGGGTTTTCTCTTCTTTTTAATCCTAATGGAACTGCTCCAGGTTTTTATGGAACAATAACAAAAGATTCAAATAGTACTATGGTATTTAGTATGCCGGGCCCTCCAAGAGAGCTTAAACCAATGTTTTATAATCTTGTTCTACCTATAATTAAAGAAAATATTGGAATAATAGATGAAGTTAATAATGAATATTCAACATTTATGATTGGAGAGAGTAAGCTAGAAGAACTATTAACCTCTTTAAATCTTAATGATGTAAAATGGGGTACCCGATTTCAAGAAAATAAAATTAGCCTTTTTTTATCAGGATTAAATTGTGATGGCACTATAGAATTATTAAGAGAAAAAGCTGGAAAAGAATTATTTCTTGATGGAAATCATGAAGCTATAGATTTATTGATTGATGGTTTAATTTCAAATAATTTAACAATAAGTTGTGCAGAAAGCTGTACTGGAGGACTTTGTTCTAAGTTATTAACTGATAAAAGTGGTAGTTCAGAATATTTTGAAGGTGGCGTTGTTTCTTATTCTAATAGAGTAAAAAATGAAGTTTTAAATGTGAATAAAGAAACTTTAGAAAAATATGGAGCAGTCTCAAAAGAAACTGTTATTGAAATGGCGGAAAATGTTAGAGCAAAATTAAATACTGATGTCTCTTTTTCTATTTCTGGAATAGCAGGTCCTTTGGGAGGAACTGATGAAAAACCTATTGGAACTGTTTGGTTTGGATTTTCTAAAAAAGATGCACCAACACAAGCTGTTTGTTTAAATATTACAACAATTTCAAGAGCAGGTGTTAGAAAAAGAGCTGCTGTGGCAGCATTTATATTAACAAGCCTTTATATAAAAGGGTATTGTTTGCTTGACATAATTGACAAGTGGGCATATATTTAAAATATCATAAGACATTTAGTCTACGTACAAAAAATAAAAATCTATAAAAACTATAAATATATTCACGTAATGATATAAATTTATAAGGTAGATAAATTCTATCTTATTATCTTTATAACTCTGCAAAATATACTCAAAAATAACACAATGGAGCTAAATTTATGGCTGAAGATGTAAAGCAAGAACCTGATAATAATCTTGCTTCTGAAGAGAAAAAAAATGTTAAAGTTGTTGTCAAAAAAAAAGTTAGAAAAACAACAGCTAAAAAAACTTCAGAAAAAAAAGAAGAAGAAAAAGAAGTAGAAGCAAAGAAAGATGATTCTACTGCAAAGAAAACAACAACTAGAAAAAGAACTCCTAGAAAAAAATCTCCAGCGAAAACTGAAGACAAACAGCTAGAATTAGCCTTGGAAAAACCAGAAGAAGAGGCAAAACCAAAAAAAAGAACTACAAGAGCAACAAAGAAAAAAGTTGTATCAACAGAAGTAAAAGAAGACAAAGAAATCAAAGAAGAAGATTCAACTCAGAAAAATGAAATTTCAAACTTAAAAACAGAAGATTTAAAACCTAAAAAAGTTACAAGAAAAAGAGTTACTAAAAAAAAGAGTGTTGATGATATTAGTGATAAAAATAATAAAGTAGAACCTTTAAATTTAAAAACTGCAAAAGTTGAAAATAAAGTTGAAGTCGAAAAATCTGATTCTAAAATTGAAGAAAAAACAAAAATAGACATAAAAGATACAGCAGAACAACAAAAATCAAAAGTATCTACAGATGAAACAAAGACTCAAGAGACTGTTTCTGAAGAAAATAATTCTTCAAAAGACAATAATCAGCAAAATAATAATAGAAAACCTAATAATAGAAATAACAATAACAATAACAATAGAAACAACAATAATAGAAACAATAGAAATAATAGAAATAAATCTAATAAAAAATATCATGAAGAAAGAATTGAAGAAGTTAATTTAGATGAAAATCCTAATGCAGAAAAATTGTTTATAAATGATATCTATTTTATGAGTTTTGAATTATTAAGGAAAAAAGGTATTGCTTTAGGATTAAATAAAGATTCAATTTATGATTATAAAAGACAAGAAATCATAACTGAAGTATTAAGATCTCATTGTATTAAAGGTGGAGCTCTTGTTGTAGAAGGTACATTAGAAGTCTTACCTGATGGATATGGTTTTTTAAGAAGTAGTAGCAATAGTTATATTTCAGGAGCGGAAGATATTTATGTTTCTGCAAATATTATCCGTCATAATGCTCTTAAAACTGGCGATCTAGTTTATGGACAAGTAAAAACCCCAAGAGATTCTGAAAGATATTATGGATTACATAAAGTTTTATTAATTAATAATGATGAAATTCTGAAAGCAAAAACTAGACCTTCCTTTGATAGTTTAACTCCCATATTTCCTGATGAGAGGATGCGCTTAGAAAATTCAAGTGGTGATATTTCAACACGATTAATTGATATGTTCTGTCCAATTGGAAAAGGTCAAAGATCTCTTATTGTAGCTCCTCCAAGAACAGGTAAAACCATTTTAATGCAAAAAATTGCAAATTCAATTAGTGAAAACTATCCAGAAATTTCTCTTATTGTTCTATTAGTTGATGAAAGACCTGAAGAAGTTACTGATATGAAAGAACATGTAAAAGGAGAAGTAATTGCTTCTACCTTTGATGAACAAGCTACTCGACACGTACAAGTTGCAGAAATGGCAATAGAAAAAGCTAAGAGATTAGTAGAAGCTGGTAAAGATGTTGTTATTTTGTTAGATTCAATTACACGTCTTGCAAGAGCGTATAACCAAACAGTACCTGCTAGCGGTAAAATATTAAGTGGTGGTGTTGATTCAAATGCACTTCATAAACCAAAAAGATTCTTTGGAGCAGCAAGAAATATGCAAGGTGGTGGTAGCTTAACTATTATTGCAACAGCTTTGATTGAAACAGGCTCTAGAATGGATGAAGTTATTTTCGAAGAATTTAAAGGTACTGGTAATAATGAAATTGTATTAGATAGAAGATTAGCCGAAAGAAGAATTTTCCCAGCAATTAATATTAAGAAATCAGGAACAAGAAAAGACGAATTGTTAATTCCTCAAGATGAAGCAAAACGTATTTGGATAATAAGAAATGCAATAAATGATATGGATGAGGTAGATCAGACCCCTTTCCTTATTGACAAAATGCAAAAAGCAAAGAATAATGAAGCGTTCTTTAAATTTTTGAACACTACATCAGCTAATTAATTTGAAATTTGTTTGCTGTCAAAGTATCTTTGTAGCAGCAAATAGAAGATATATATGGAGGCATCTTATGAAAGATAATATTCATCCTAAATATGAATTAAAAGAAATTCATTGTTCATGTGGTAATGTTTTTAAAACAAAAACTACATCAAACAACTTAGAAGTAGAAATTTGTTCTGCTTGTCACCCTTTCTACACAGGTACTCAAAAACTTGTTGATACAACAGGTCGTGTAGAACGCTTTAAGAAAAGATATGGTATGCAAAAATAATATATACCATAAAGCCACTGAGAATAATCTTGGTGGTTTTCTTTTTTTTTGTTAAATTATTGAATTGTGTTAAATATTGTGGGATGACCTAACATTTTACTACATTTTTTTTTGTTGCAATATACCTATAGATAGCTTAAACTATAAAAAAGGGCCTTTTATGAACAACATTATTGCTAAACACAAAAAATTTTTTGAAAAGAAAGAACCTCAGGTCATTGCCAAAGCTCCAATTATTTGTACATTATTCGGAGCATTTGCTGAATCGTGTCAAGGTTTTTCTTTGTTGTGCTGTGGTGTTCATTCTGTAACCATTAGTATTTCAAAAAGAAATGATAATTTAATCAAGGTATATAAAGCAGATGGAAGTGATAGAAAAAGATTTGCACTTAATGCTTTAAGATATAGAAAAGAAGATAGATGGTCTAATTATGTAAAAGCTGTTATAGCTGTATTGATCAAAGAGGGTCATTCTTTTATTGGTATGGATGTTACTTTAGAAGGTGATGGTTTAAATAGTGATACAACTTCATTGAGTACAAGTTTAGCCATAGCAACATGTCTAGCTGTTAATGAATTATTTAAATTATCTCTTCGTCAACAAGATGTCGTAAGAGTTGTGCACCAAGCTAATACCTCATTTAATAATGAAACTTGCCGAATAAGTGATATTATGACAATATTAAACGGGAAAGAAGATAATGTTGTGTTTTTTGATCATCAACATAGTACATATCAATTTATTGAATTTCCATTTATCAAAGGAAAATCACAATATTTTACAGTAACCATAGATAGTAAAATTCCTTCTGCAGCTATGAGAGAAGAGAATGTTTATGCTCATAAGTTAACAAATGAAGCTTTAGACAAATTATATTTACATTATAAAGATGTTCCTAGGAGAGATATTCCAGAAAAAGATGTTGCTTCAAGAATCATTCCAATTGAAGAAAAGTATAGAAATGTTAGTGTGTTTGTGTTAAGAGAATCTAGATTTGCTCAAGAAGCCAAGAATATGCTTGAACAAAATCAAGCTGTACTATATGGTAGGGTTATGAATAGAGCAGAGGTTGATTTGAGAGATAAACTCGAAATAACCTGCCCGGAAATAGATTGGCTAGTTAAAAGAGCAATTGAGATTGATGGCTGTAAAGGTGCAAACCTTGTTTTTGATGGAAATAGTGGTTCCATTATGCTATTGATTGATGAAAGTTCTTTGGCCCTTTATCAAGAAAAGATGGAGGAATATGGACATATCTTTGGCTTTGTTTCAACTTGGGAAGACTTTAGACCAACAAAAAAGGCAGAAGTATTGTTCGTTAAATAATAATGAGAATATTATTAACTAATGATGATGGATATAACAGTGAAGGCATTAAAGTATTAGAAGATGTCTTGTTATCTTATGGACATAAGATATCTGTTTGTGCACCTTCAAATCAAAGAAGTGCCTCATCTCATGCAGTTAGTTTAAGTCATTCAATTTATATGCATACATATGCAAAAGATCATTATCATTGTTCAGGAACTCCTGCTGATTGTTTATTATATGGTTTTAGAAGCGGTTTGTTAAATACAGATGATTTTGATTTAGTAATAAGTGGAATTAATCATGGTCTAAATGTTTCTAGTGATATTTTATATTCTGGTACTGTAAGTGCCGCAAAAGAAGCAGTAATGATTGGATTAAAAGCGATGGCTATATCTCAAGAACCTCCACGAAATAATGAAAATTATAATTTTAAGGAAGCTGCTGAATTTTTAGCTGAAAATTTAGATAAATTTTATCAGTTCTGTACAAACAGTACAATTATTAATGTAAATGTTCCTCATGATTTTGAAAAAAATAATTGGAAATCAGCAAGTATAGGTCAACTTGATTATAAAGATGCTGCTTTAGTAACTGAAGGAGCTCTTCATAAACTAATAAACCAAGAATCAAATAAAATTACTTTGGGTTTAAATTTGGCGGCTGATAAACCAAGTTTAATAACTACTTATGATTCTAAAGTTACAGATTATGAGTTGATTAATAGCAATGTTATTGCCGTATCAGTTTTAAATGTAATGCCACAGGTTTCTACTTTACAAGACAAATTACAAGCTCTTGAAGGGAGGGCCTAATGCGTTCTTGGGAAAATCATTGTAAGAAATGTGGATTATGTTGTCATGAAAAGGCAGTAGTAAACAATACTTTGTATATAGATTTGGATTCTTATTGTGAATATTATGATCCGAAAACAAAGACTTGTAAAATATATGCAAAAAGATTTGTAGATAGCGTAAGATGTCAAAAAGTAACGTTATCAAAAGCAATGTTTGCTCAATATCTACCACCTACATGTGGATATGTAGAATGGGCAAAATTAAATCATATTCGATTCTCTTCTCTGAGAATGTTAAGGTTAATTCATAGCAAGCAACCCCCTAGTGATGATGATGCAGAAAGTGAAATTTATCAATTTTTTTATTGATAAAGATATATTATATCAATTTATTTTGATTTAATATGAATTTTTTGTATATTTAAACTAGAGGAAACAAAAAATGGATAATAAATTCGTTTATTTAGATAATAATGCGACAACCCAGATTTCACCTGAGGTTTGGTCGGTGATGAGTGAATCACAACAATTATTTGGAAATGCTTCGAGTATGCATGGTTTTGGAAGAGCTGCAGCAATGGGTATTTCAAAAGCAAGAAGTCAGGTAGCTTCAATAATTGGTGCTAATAGTGATGAAATATATTTTACTAGTGGGGCGACAGAATCTAATAATATTGTTTTAAATATTGCTAAAGATTTGATTGATAAAAATGATGGAAAAGGTAGAATTTTAACAACTACTGTAGAACATCCTGCAATCATTGAAACAGCAAAATATTTAAGAGATAATGGTTATAATATTGATTTTGTTAATGTTGATTCTACTGGTAGATTAGATTTTGAAGACTTTAAGAAGAAATTAGATAAAGATGTTGTACTTGTAAGTGTAATGAGTGCAAATAATGAGATAGGTACTATTCAACCAATTGAAGAAGTGGCTAAATTAACTCATGAAGTTGGTGCTTTATTTCATACAGATGCAACACAATCAATTGGTAAAGTTAAAATATCAATGAAAGAAATTGGAATTGATTATTTAAGTCTTTCAGCACATAAATTTTATGGACCAAAAGGTGTGGGTGTTATAGCTGTTAAAAAAGGTGCTCCTTGGGCAAATTTGCTTCATGGAGGTCATCAAGAACAAGGTTACAGACCTGGCACTTATAATAATTTTGCAATTATTGGTATGGGCAAAGCCTGTGCAATTGCAGAAAGAGAAATTGCAAGTGAAAAAGAACATCTTTGGAAAATGAGAGAAGCTTTGAGAAAAGGTATTCTTGAAAGAATTGATGATGTTGTGGTAAATGGGAATCAAGAATATTGCTTACCTGGAACATTGAATGTTTCATTCCCTCGTGCAGAAGGGGAATCTATATTATTATATTTAGATATGGAGGGAATAGCAGTATCAACAGGTAGTGCTTGTGCAACAGGTAGTTTAGAGCCATCATATGTATTATTAGCAGGTGGATTAGATGTTGAAATAGCACATGGTTCTATCCGTTTTAGTTTTGGTAAATATAATACTATGGACGACGTTGAATATGTATTAACAAAATTACCTCCGATTATAAAGAGAATTAGGGAGATGAGTACAAGATGAGTAGTTTTTTAGAACAATGGGTATATACAGATGCAGTTAAAAGTCACTTTATGGAACCTCAAAATATTTGGAATAAAGATGACAATTTTGAACCTGATGGAGTTGGTGAAGTAGGCTCAATGGCTTGTGGAGACCAAATGAGAGTTGGGATTAAAGTAGAAAATGATATTATTACAGACTTAAAATGGTTAACTTATGGATGTGCTTCTGCTATTGCTAGCACATCAGCAATGAGTGTTTTAGTTATTGGTATGAGTCTAGAAGAAGCATATCATGTTACTCCAAAAATGATTACAGATGAATTAGGCGGTCTTCCTGATCATAAATTCCACTGTTCTGTACTAGGCGATAAAGCTTTACGTGCAGCTATCGATGATTATTTAGAGAAAAACAATCTAGAAAATAATTATAAACATAAAGTTGCTGTAATAGTATGTGAGTGTAATAATGTTACAGATCAAAAAATTGAAGAATTAGTTAAAAATGATCAAGCCAAAACTTTAGAAGATTTACAATATCTTACAAATTACGGTATGACTTGTGGTAAATGTAAAGAAAAAGTAAAAGATTTATTTGAAGAATACCAACATATATATGGAAAATAATAAAAAATTGCTAGGTTTTTAAACCTAGCATTTTTTTATGTTACATTAAATTCACTACCTCCAATAAACTCTCTTATTAAAGAATCTTTTGGTACAGATGTCTCTGAAATTGGATGTACTCTTGATAAGAATGCTAAAAGTCTTCGAGCTGTTGAATAGGCTATTGAATCTGATGGCTCTACAGTCCTAAGTAAAGGTTCTGCAAAGGGTTTTATTGCCCCAAGTTCATATTCTAGTGCAGAATTAATCATTATATTTGCATTATTTTGATATGGGAAAATATGTTTATTTTCACCAGCTTGAACATCTTCCCACATGTTAAGCGTTATAGTTGCACTAATCCCACGAGTCATATTGTCTCTTGTTATTCTTCTTAATATTCGATTGTCAGTGGTGCTTATTCGATTATGATCATCAAGGTTAAGTTGTGTTAATGCAGAAATATAAACTTTAAAGGCTACATCTTTTTCAATATTTGGTAATAATTTAGGATTTAATCCATGAATACCTTCTATTAAGAAAATTGTATCTTTTTCTAATTTTACACTTTCACCAATATATTCAGTTTTTCCTTTTTTAAAATTGAAAGAAGGAAGTATAATTTCTTTTCCATTAAATAAATCATTTACATTTTTCTGAAATAAGTCTGTATTTAAAGCTTCTAAGCATTCAAAATCTGGTTCTCCTTTTTCATTTAAAGGGACATATTTTCTCTCTCTGTAATAATTATCTAAAGATATCAAAATTGGTGATTTTCCTAATATTTTTAATTGTATTCCTAATTTATGAGTAAAAGTTGTTTTTCCAGAAGATGAAGGTCCCGCAATAAAAACAATTTTTGTTTTATCATTTGTACATATTGAATCTGCTATATTAGCTATTTTTTTATGAAATAATGATTCTGCAAGTCTGATATACTCATCAATATTATTATTGATACAATTCATATTAAGTTTACCTAAAGACTGGAACTGTAATCTTTCATTCCATTTTTTATGTTCACTAAAAACTTTATATAGTAAAGGGTTATCTTCAAATTTTTTCAGAGAAGTAAAATCATTAGCTCTAGGATATCTCAGTAACATACCTGTGTTATCATATCCTCTTAATTCCCAAAGTCCTAATACGCAAGTATGAGATACTAATGGTTCATAACTTTTATCCATATATCCATTGATATCATATACTTTAATTGTTGGTTCATGCTGATAGTTTAATAAATCAACAGTTTCTTTTGCACCACGCTCAGAGAAATATTTTATTGCCTTATTATATGTTATTTGTTTATAAGTAATATCAATATTTTCTATAATTAAATCTCGCATCTTTTCTGCTAATTTCATTGTCATCGTTTCATCAATAATTGAAGAATCTGTATAATGAAAATAATAACCATCACCTAAGCTATGACCTATCATTAATTCTTTTTTGGGATAGAGTAAATATGATGCATAGCAAAGTAAATAACAAATACTGTGTCTATAAATTCTTTTTCCCAAATTTGAAAATAAATCAATAGGTTGAATTGTTGCATCATAAGTTAAAATATATGATAAAGGCATTAATTCATAATTTACTCTTGCAGCAATAATTGGATTTTTTTGATATTCTTTATCGACTACTACTTCAAAATGGTTTAAGATTTCTTCAATAGTAAGTCCACAAGGAACGCTAAGGGTTTTTCCTTCATAATTAATTAGTATTGTTCTATTCATATTAATCATTCTATAACGGTTCAACTTCAAAGTAAAATGTAATTTATTTGTTTTTATGTAATCAAATATTGAGATTATTTAAAAAAAAGCTATAATTACAGTATTGATGAAAAAAAATATTGATAAAGGGTATCCTTATAGAGATAGAAAAATATTAGTAGTAAATTTAACTAATGATGAATATTACTACTCAGTTCTATCAACGAAAGACAGCAAGAAATACCATGGAGGAAGAGCTTTAGCTTATAAGCTTTGGGATGAATATGCTGATTTAGATACCATTAATAAAGAAGATTTATATATTGGAGCTCCTATTATTTTTAGTTTAGGAGCTGGTTCTGGTATTGATAATGATTTTGTTTCAAGTACAACTTTATTAACATATTCTTTATTAACAAATACTCTAACTACTTCAAATTTTATATCAAATAAATTTGTTAAAGCTTTTTCTTCTTTAAATATTAGTGCATTAGTAATTAAAGGAAGAGCAAGAAGATTATCTAAAATTGAAATATATAATGACAAGTTAATTATTGATTTTTGTGAAAATTTACATAATTTAGATACTATTGAATTGCAATCAAAATTTAAAAAGTCTTCAAGTATAATATCAATATCAAGTAGTGGAGAAATCAATTTACCTTATTCTTCAATTATTGTTGATTCAATAAATGTAGGTAATAATGGCTTAGGTTCTTCTTTTGGAGAAAAAAATTTAAAAGCAATAATATTTGAAACTTATGATAATGAAGTTAGATCTTCATACTATACAAAAGTAAATGAAGAAATAACTACTTATTATAATAACCTTCCAAGTGTTTATTATCTTGAATATGCAAATAAGTTTGGTTGGGCTGCTGTAGAAGGTTTTAAATATAGATATGATCCAAGATTATGGGGACTAGGTAGTGAAATAACAAAAGATTGTAAACTTGATTGGTTATTAGCTTTGGCATTAGGTTCTAATTTAGGAATATATGATTATAAAAAAGCCCAACGAATTAATGATTTATGCTATGAATTAGGAGTGGATCCTTTTTCAATCAGTATATATTTAATTTGGCTATTAAATGCAGAAGATAATTCTATTATCAATCTTAAAATTGATAAAGATATAAACTTTATAGATAGAATAGAAATTATTATAAATATGTTGTGTAAAAATAATACTTATTTTAATAATTTTAAGGCAAGTGTTAATAATTTATCATTACTTTATGGATATGAAGAAAATGATTTTACTTCATTAAATAGATTTTTATTGCCTTTAGACTTGAGAGGTTTAAATGCATATTCTCTCTCTCTTATGCTAAATGATGATGTATTAGTTCCTTGGGAATTATTTAATAAAATCAATAAAAAATGTATTCATAAAGCAGTATTTAAAGCTCAAATATATAGAGAAATAGCAGAATCTTTAGGATTAAACTGGAATGCTATTTTATATTTAGTTTATCAAGATAGTAGCATAAGAAAAGATAAAAATAAATTTATTGAATTTTTACAAAAAATATTTATGATAAGTGAAGGCTATCATATAAGTTGTGAAGAATTAATAGAATTTGGTAAAAATAGTCTATTTCATAGAAGAGAAATTGAAGAAAAAATTGATAACAATATTGATTATTCAACTCAAAATATTCCATTATATTTTTCAATTAATTCCAAAAGTAATTATAAAAAGAAAAATGTTGTTGCTGTGGCAGCAGAAATAGAGAAATACTTTGAATTATTTGAAGAAGAAAAATCTAAATTATATGTCTAAATAAAAGATAACTTTATCATTATCTAATGTTCTTATCTCAATCTTGTTTTTATATATTATTGCATAACTACTATTAAAGTTTCCCCTAGGTCTACTTAAACTTCCTGGATTTAAATTTATTATATGATTATCATCATAATAAAGTTTTGGAACATGAGTATGTCCAGAAATAAATAAATCATTATTATTTAATTGAATAGGAGCGGATTCTGGACATTTTATTAAATCTCCATGGGTTATTAACATTTGTCTATTAAAAAAAGATTCTATTCTTGTTCTTGGAGGAATATATAAATTAGCAATTGAAAAGTCATAAGCATTATCACAATTACCTTTAACCATATAAACATTATTACTGATTGAGTTAAATAAGTAAGCAAAGCTTGGACTATAAGGGGTTAAATCCCCACATATAAATATTGGGGATTTTTCAGTTTTATCAATAAACCTTGAGAATGCATCATAATCACCATGAATATCTGATGTTACAAATATTTTTTCCATTTAGTAAGTGTACCTATATCCTATTGATAAGGAAGAAAACATTGTTCCTCCCATGAATAATAAGTATTGTATCACATCATTCGCTTGTAAGAAACTGAATTCAACAGAACTAAAATCAGTGTTTATGAAAGCTAATGTGGGTGTTGATCGAATGAACATACTGTGTTTTTGATTAAAGTGTTGTTCTAGTTCTGCACTTAATATAGGGAATATTGCAATATTTAATTCATCAGTATCTCGATCTGGATACATAAACACTTCAGCCCCGGCTCCATATTTAAGTTGAAAGTTATTTTCTTTTGGAATATATTCTTTATTAGCTTTCATATAGACTGCTCCAAAATAAAAAGGAGTTGAATAATTTACAGCTGTGTTAAGTAAATTTATTCCTAATGGGATATATAATTGAGATTTACTATCTAATTTTCTTTCAATTGCAACTGATGTTGCAAGAAATCCGATGTTACCTGATATTGAATCTATACCAGCAAAAAGAGAGGATGCTGATATGATTGATATTATTAATATGGTATATATTTTTTTCATAATCTTATCTTCCTTTGTGTATAAATTGTTAGTCAAAAATATTGAAATGTCAATGATATCCTATCGGTTTTATATGAATTTATATCTTTTAATTACATTTTTAATTAAAGTAACGAGTTGTTTTTATCTGTAAATATTTTTAGAAAATACTAATAAAAAACATAATGTTATTAATATTTATATGTTATATTATTAATATATACACATAAATATAGGAGAGCTTTATGAAAAGAGAAACATTAATCTGTAAAGATTCTCATACTCTTTATTATCATGTTTGGGAACCTAAAGAGAAAACTATTGCAGTTTTGCATATCCAACATGGTATGGCTGAACATAGTGCAAGATATGACAATTTTGCAAAATTCTTAAATTCTAAAAATATAAAAGTATATGCACAGGATCACAGAGGTCATGGCTATACAGGGGATAAAGAGGTTCTTGGTTTTTTTGCAGAGGTTAATGGTTGGGAAATAGTACTTAGTGATGCAAAAGAACTTTCTGACAAGATTAAAAATGATAATCCAAACATTCCAATAGTTTTAATGGGCCATTCAATGGGATCTTTTATAGCTAGATGTTTAACATCAAATTACCCAGATTTTTATACAGCTAGTATTTTTATGGGGACTGGAGCTTCTGCTGGATTTAAGGGATATGTAGGGAAAAAAATTGCAAAAAGTAGGGTAAAGAAATTTGGTGCTCATTTTATTGATGATTACTTAAATAACATGACTTTTTCATCATATAATAATAAATTCGATCCAAAAGGATCTTCTTTTCAATGGCTTAGTAGAGATGAAAAACAGGTGAAAAAGTATGAAGACGATCCTTGGTGTGGTTTTGTTTGTTCGAGTTCTTTTTATTATGATTTGTTACAAGGCGTTCAAAAAGCTAATGATATTAATTTAATTAATAAAATTGATAAAGAATATCCAATTTTATTGATTAGTGGTTCTATGGATCCTGTTGGAGGAAATGGAAAAGGTATAAAAAAAGTAAAAAAACTATATGAAAAAGCGGGGTTAAATAAAATTGATATTAATTTAATACCTCAAGCAAGACATGAAGTGTTAAATGAAATAGATAAACAAGATACATATGACTTTTTATATTCTTGGATTTCTGATAAAATAAAATAATATGGCTATAGAAAAAACAGTAAGTACTGAATTACGAAGACGATATAAGAGTGCTGGAAGAATAGCTCAAATATCAATTAATCAATTAATTGCTGATAAAGGGTTAATTGCAGCATCAGGCTTAGTATATACAACGCTCACAGCTTTGATTCCAGCTTTAACAGTATTTTTTACTTTCTTTACAGCATTAGGCGTATTAACTCCTTTTGTTGATTTTATTGTCAAATCAATAAATGATTTATCCCATTCTCAAATGGGTTATGAATTAATAGACACATTATCAAATTATACTCAAAATGCTACAAGTCTTGGTATAGTTGGTTTAATATCCTTTATTGGAACGATGTTATTATTGATTAATAGAGTATGGGTTGTAATAAATAATATATATAGAACTGCTATTAATCGAGGAATTGTAAAGAGATTTGCAAATTTTTTATCTTTTTCAATAATTTCAATTCTTTTAATTGCCGCATTTATTAATGTACAGTCACGCTTAAGCGATAGATATGCTGAGATAATGGGTCTTGAAGCAATTAGTGCAACATCCCAAATTATAAATAGGATGTTACCTTTTTTTATCTTATGGATAGCAATTTTTTTATTAATTTTCTTTATTCCTAATACAAAAGTAGCTTTTAATGCTGCAGCGGTAGGTGCAACTGTAGGAAGTATTATTGTATTACTTGCTAACTATTTGTTTTTTAATTTATCAACTTATGTAGTTAATTTATCAGTTATTTATGGATCATTTGCTGTATTTTTCTTATTTTTAGTTTGGTTTTACATGGTTTGGATAATAATTTTATATGCGGTTGAGTTATCATATATTTATCAATTTAGACCTGATTTGGAAAAAACAGAAGGACTAAGTCAGACTCCTGCAAGATTTTTGGCAGAAGGTGTTAATATAATTATGTTGATAGGAGATAATTTCAAGCAAGGAAGAGGTGCTACTTCTACTAGGGAAATAAATGAAAGATTAGCTATTCCAGATAATAGATTGTATGGGTATCTAGACTATTTTGTTAGTTTGAATTATTTATTACCTACTAATAGCGGAAGAACCTCTTATATACCTGCAAGGCCTCTTTCAGATGTTATTATTAAAGAAATTGTGGAAGGTCTATATGGGTTAAACTCTATAAGTTATGAAGATAAAGATACTGCTGGAGAAGCTATCGCTATTCAAATCCAAGGTAGTGGTATTGTATCTCTAGGTAAATTAAATTTAGAAAATTTATTAGAAAGAATTTAACTTTTCGATTATAAGGACAATAAGATGTATTTAGATTTGAATAATATAAAACCAATTGAGTCTGTAAATTGGATTTCAATTCCAAGTGAAAAATATGGAATAATGAAAGATGAGTGTTATAAAGTAGGAAAATATGAATTAATTATGCTAAAAAATCCTATTACTGTTTCAAATGAAAATTTAGTTGATATTGCTTATTCTATGATTGCAAAATTAGATGGTAAGAATGTATTAACAATTAATGTTGAAAGAGATGATTTAAGAGCTTTAGCAAATCATTTTCATTGTAATATAAGGGATGTTCAAGAAGATTATAAAACAAAATCAAACTATGGAGATTGGAGTTATGTATTATACTCTAATGGAGATAGAGAAGTTATAGAAAAATATAATGGAGATTTTAATGTTCAAGATTTAAGTTTATATTTTTATGAAACTCTACTTGATACTTTAGAATGTTTTGATGAAATGGAAAAATTATATAAATAAAGTAATTAAGTGATGCATTTTTATTTACTTGTGATAAACCTCTTGTTAGATTAATTAATAAGGGGTTTATTTTGCATATAGTGCTTTTTTCAAAGGATGGCCATATTAGAACTATTATTAATAAATGCATTAAGGGTAAATGCATTATGTTATCTGATAGAGCTAATTTATTTAAATATATAAAGGAAAGCAATGATGTAGATATTATTATTTTCGATGAATTAATAATAAAAAAAATTGATATTAATCCTATTATTTTTAATTATCCTAAAATTAATATTATATTTATTTTAACAGGAAAAATTTCACGATATGATATAAATGGCAGAATAATATTTGTTTCTAAACCTTTATCAATTGATGTCTTAAAACATTTATTAATTGTAGAAAAAGTTAATGAATCAAAAGAAATAGAGAGTTTTAGTTGTAATGAATTTGTGGGTTCAAGTAAAATAATATCTAACGTAAAAAAAGAAATAGCTGTGCTCTCAAAGCGAGATTGTCCTATTATGATTGTAGGGGAGAGTGGTTCAGGTAAAGAAGTTGTAGCAAATATTCTTCATGAAAATAGTAAATTAAAGAATAATGATATGGTTTGTATTAATTGTGCATTGCTTAACTCTGATATTTCAGATTCAATTCTCTTTGGGCATAGAAGAGGGTCATTTACCGGTGCAGAGCAAGATACATTCGGTCTTATTCATAAAGCAAATTTAACTTCATTATTTTTTGATGAAATTGAAAATATATCACTTAATAGTCAATCAAAATTATTAAGAGTAATTGAGCATGGTACTTACAGAAGAATTGGTGATAGTGAACTTTTACGAAGCAGTTTTCGATTGATTTGTGCATCTAATGAAGATTTAGAAAAATTAATAAAGATAAAAAAATTTAGAGAAGATTTTTATTATAGAATAAGCATGTTTCAAATAAAGCTACCTTCTCTTAAAGATCATAAAGAAGATATCGATGAATTAGTTTTTCACTATTTAAATAAAAAGAAAGAACAAAGACCTCTAGAAAAAAACTTTATTAAATCTCTTAAAGAATATTCTTGGCCTGGTAATGTTAGAGAGTTAAATAATGTAATAGAAAAAAGTAGAATATATAGTTCATCAAATTTAATTAGATTAAAATTTTAATCAAATAATCTATTTAATACTTTTATTGCTGAGTTAAAAGCTAAATCAATATTTTTAATATCTTCTTTTGAATTTAGAGTTTCTAATACGTAATCAGTTATTTCATTCGCATCTTCAGCTTGTAACTGAGAGAGAATATTTTCACTGTTAATATCTTCAAAAGTAGCTTTAAAGAATATATCACAAGTAATGTAATCAATTCCTTTATAACTATAATTGTTAGTTTCGCTAGTAATATATTCTAGCTTCGAAGGAATAAGTCCTATCTCTTCTTTACATTCTCTTATAGCAGCTTTTTCAGCGCTTTCTCCTGGGTCTACAAATCCTCCAGGGACAGCAAGTTTCCCTTTTTTAGGTTCTTTGCCACGTTTTATTAATAATATCTTATCATCACCATGAATATCTTTTAAAATGATAATTAAACCAACGGCTGCAGCTACATTGTTATAAAGGGATAAGCTACAACTTGAGCAACTCCATTTTCTATTATTGATATATTTTAAAGTTTTCTTACCACAACTAGGGCAATATTCTAAATTTTTCATATTTTATTCTCTTATTAGCGGCATACTCATACATCTTGGGCCACCTCTTCCTCTAGATAATTCAGAACTAGGTATTTCTAATGTTTTAATGCCAGAATCATGTAATATTTTATTTGTTATAATATTTCTATCATAAACAATAGCTTTACCTGGTGCAATACAAAGAGTATTTGAACCATCGTTCCATTGTTCTCTTGCAGAAGCTATATAATCATTACCTCCACAACTAATTAATTCAATATCATCTCTATTCAATTGTTCAGATAATAATGATTTTAATCCATTGAAATGTTCAACAACTTTTAAACATTTATTAGAATCTCCAGTTATAACAAATAATCTTAAATTATCTAAAATATTTGGATGAATTACAAATTTATTTATGTCAACTTGAGTAAAAACAGTATCAAGATGCATATAGGCTCTAATATTTGGAATATCTAAAGCAACAATTTTTTTAACTTTACTAGTAGGATCTTCAAATAAATTATGAGAGAGTCTTTCTACAGCTTCTGAAGATGTTCTTTGTGATAATCCAATTAATAATAATTCTTCACTTATATTTAAAATATCTCCACCTTCAATATTATGAGAAAAATCATTTGAATAATAAAGCGGGGTTTTATTGTATGTAGGATGATATTTGAAGATATATTTCCCAAAAATAGTTTCTCTCCTTCTTGTTTTGGAGTACATTTTATTAATTGATACTCCATTACCAATGGAGGCAAAAGAGTCTCTTGTGAAATATAGATTTGGGATAGGATCAAGTGCAAAACTTGTTCTTGAATCATTTAATAAAGAAGAAAGAGGGTTTCTTTCTTTTCTTTCAAATTGATTAGCTTTTATGCCTCCCATTAAAGCAAGAATTAAATCATGATTATTTTCATAATCTAATAAATAAGATATAAGTTCTTTTTTATAAGTATGAGCTATTGAATTATCACTTTTGTTGATAAATTCATTGATAAATTCACATTTTATTGAGGTTGATAAATCTAAAGTTTCTGCTATTAATTTTGATAGATATACAACTTCTACACCATTATCTGTCAATATTTTTGCAAATGTATCATGTTCTTTTTGAGCTACTTTTAGGTACGGAATATCATCAAATAATAATGATTCTAGAGCTTCAGGCGTTAATTGTTCTAATTCAATACCTGGACGGTGAAGTAGCACTGTTTTTAGTTTTCCAGTTTCTGATTTTACATTTATCATAAATTCTTCCTTACCTTATAAATGTACTCTATCTAAATATGTTTTACAATTGCATTAATTTATTATTTAATTTTTAGTTGTGATTATTATGATAAAAAAGGCTAAGAATTCAATTCTTAGCCCATATATAATTTAATTAATAATTAATTAGTATTTTCTTTTGGTAAGATAATATTTAGTAAAATTGCAAATAAAGCAGCAGGTACAATTCCAGAACCTCCAAATATTAGTTGAACAAAATTAGGTAAATATTGAATAGCCCCAGCAGTACTTCCTAAACCATAACCTAATCCTAAAGAAACAATTAAAATTGTTGTATTTCTTTGTGTTAATGGTTCTTTTGTTATTAATTGTATACCGCTAACAGCAATGGATGCAAACATCATTACAGCTGCTCCACCTAATACACTGTTAGGCATAATAGATACAATAGCAGCAAGTTTAGGGAAGAATCCACAGCAAACAAGGAATATACCACCTAGTGTGATTACAAATCTATTTACAATTCCGGTCATACCAACAAGACCAACGTTTTGTGAGAAAGATGTGTTTGGAAGAACACCAAAAATAGAAGCAAGAGAAGAACCCACTCCATCACACATAACACTACCTGATAATTCTTTATCAGTAGCTTCTCTTTTTAAACCACCTTGAGTAATACCAGATACATCACCAATAGTTTCAACTGATGTTACAATAAACATAATCAACATTGGAATTATTGCTCTTGCATCGAACACTAATTTAACAGGTAATAGCTTTGGTAATGCAAACCAACTTGCATCATTTACTCTTGACCATTGTAATACCCATGATTTAGTGATTTCTTGACCTTCGACAATTATAGTGTTTGGTAATAATGCTGTCATTATAGCTGCAACAATATATCCTACTACAATACCAATTAAAATTGAGATTGCACTAACAAAACCTGAATAACGGTGCTTAAAGAATACTATAACAATTAAAACAAGTGTTGCGATAAATAGGTTTTCTAAAGAACCAAAATCTTTTACACCAAAACCTCCAGCAAAATATTTAACTCCAACTGAAATTAAAGATAATCCGATTGATAAAACTACAGTACCAGTTACAATTGGGGGGAAAAATCTTCTTAAAGGCTTTAAGAAAAATCCTAAAAGTCCTTCGAAAAGGCCTCCAATTAATGATGCTCCTAAAATTGCGCCATAAGCAACTAAACCACCACCCATTGATGCAACAATGCTTCTTGAAACTCCAATAAAACCAGAACTTGTTCCCATTACAATAGGTAATTTACCACCAACAGGACCCATTCCTAATACTTGGATTAAAGTTACAACACCTGCAATAATCATAGCGTTTTGAATTATTGTAATTTGAAGTGCTGACCCAGATGATATACCACACATACCAGCAATAATAATAATTGGTGTTAAATTACCAGCAAACATTGCTAAAACGTGTTGTAAGCCAAGGGGAAGAGCTTCTTTAACTGGAACTTTCCCTTCTAATGTGTAAACATTCTCATTGATTTTCTTTTTCATTTATAAAATCTCCTAAAATACTGAACTAGTATATATAGATAAAAATTTATTTGTAAACAAAAAAGTTAATTAAATTTAATAAAAATGTAATTTATTTTATTTGATTTATATATACATAAAATTTTATTTAAAATAATTATGTATATGTAATAGGTGTCTTATTGGTTTTGTTTTATTAAATCTAAAAGAATAGCTTCACTTTTTATTTTGCCTTCTGATTTATATAAAAGTTCTCCATTTTTGAATAAATATATTCCTGGAATAGAATAAATTTTAAATTGATTTACTAAATCTCTTTCAGTGTCAACATTTACACTTGTGAATATAGTATTTGATTTTTTATCTTTTTCAAGTGCTAAAATAATCTCTTTTTGAATTGTACATGGTCCACACCAAGGTGCCCAAAAGTCTACCATTACTAAATTTTTTTCATTGTTAATAAAATCGTTAAATGTATTGTTTGTTAATTCTTTCATAAATACATATTATTATAATATTTAAATAAATGTATGTGATAAAGTTGCATAAAAAAATCATCGCATATTAAATATGCAATGACTTAAACTGTAATTGATAGAAGCCTTTTTATGGCTCAGTAATTACTAATGTAATGGTTGTGGTGTAAGTTCCAGCAGGTGTAGTATTAATATTTGCTGAGTTTGTTCCATCCCAAGCCACTGTAAAGTTTGTTCCAGTATCTTGACCTGTTCCAACTGGATTTGCTGCAGCTATTGTAATAGACCATCCATTTGCAGCATCATAACCTGTAATAGTTGGTTGAACACCAGTATCTTCAGTACCATTTTGAAATGTAGAAGCACTTGCTGTAACCCCAACGGTTTTTGGACCACTAGCTCTTCCTGTTCCAAAGAAATAGAAACTTTTTGTTTCTTCGTTCCCAAATACATTCCAAGATTCAGTAGATGATTTTGTAATTGTTTCATTTACTAAAACAGCCGTTGCAGCAGTATCACCATATTTTAATAATAAGCCTTGTTCAGTTTCGCTAGCTTTAGCTTCTACAAAGAATTGTTTACCTGCAGTGTCAGTTGGTACAGGTAAAACACCATTTGTAATATTATCAGCAAAAATTGAACCAACAATAGTTAATGAGATTACTGTTAATAGAATTAATTTTTTCATAAATTCCCCTCCATACTTTTATTTTATTTAAATTAAATACACAATTTGCACATACTTAGTTTAAAGTTGTTTATGGAGTATGTCAACTCTTTTGCACTTTATTTTATTTCATTAATTACATCTTTTATAGTTGTTTCTAAAGTTCTCGGTACATAATTAAGTGTTTTTGTTGCTTTTAGGTGTGAAAAAAGAGGGCTATGTTTTAATGTGTATAAAGAATATGTAGAAAATAAAGCAGGTTTTTTTTGTATTTTATAATATATTTCTGACATAGGTGCTAAGAAGTAAGCTAAAGCATTTGGAAGTTTAAAAGGATTTATCTTTGTTTTAACATTAGTTGTAATTATATTTATGAAATCTTTAATGCTTATATATTTATTCGATAAGATAAAATTTTCATTATAAATATCTGATAAATTTAATTTTACAATGAATGAAGCTACATCTCTAACGTCGACCATGTCATAGCCACCTAATACGTAGCAAAATAGTTTATTATTTACGAAGTCTTTTATAACGGTGTTTAAAGGGTTGTTACCGAAATCTTTAGGACCTAATATACCTGATGGAAAAACTATATTAATTGGAATATTTTTTCTTTCTTGTTCTAATAATAATGTTATAAAGGCTTTTGACTTAGCATATTCACCAACAACAAGATCTGGATTAATAGAAGAACTTTCATTAATTATTTTTTCTTTATCAACAAAGGCGTGAACACTGCTTATGTAGGTTAAAGGAAATTTTTTTTCTTTACACAATTTTAAAATATTTAAAGTTCCATTGATATTTACTTCATTTACTTTTTTATTTGTTTGTTTTGATACACTGACTATAGCTGCAGTGTGAATAACTTTTGCTTTTTCTATATCAAAGAAAGGTTTTAATGTCTCAGGTTTTGTTATATCACCAAAATATACTTTTTCAAGTATTGGGGTTTTTAAATTAGAATTAGGTAATCTCAAACCTCTAACGCTTTTACCTTCTTTAATCAATTTTCTAATTATCCAACTTCCTAAATGTCCATCAGCTCCAGTAACTAAATATGTATAATCCATAATAGCACCTCTTATATTCAAAGAATATCTTAAATATAGGGGAAGTCAATAAATTAATTTTCTATTTAGTGATAAAATGAAAAAATATACCATTATGATTTATCTTTCATAATGGCATAAATGTTTATTAAATTATTTCAATTGTAATCGACCAAGAATCTTTTATTCCTCGGTATAAATATTTATCATGTATTGGGGCTCCCCAAGTATCATCACCAGCAATTCCGCTTTGACCATGTAAAATTCTTATATAATTATAATCATGAGTTTTTAAGTCTTCATAATGCTTTGCTTCTTCAATTTCATGTGAAGAATAGGGAAGGAAAGATCCTTCGAAAATTGTTGATGTAGTAATTCTAAGTCCATGATTGTCTTTATTTAAGAGTTCAACATATCTTAAGTCTGTCTTGTTTCCACATTCTTGAGGATCTACATATTTCACATATTGATCTTCAATATATTCTTCATTGATACCTAATAACTTAGATTCTTTTCTATCAATATATGCTTCACCTTTGATATTTCCAAAATAACGAATTTTATTATATTCATTATTTAGAGCAAAACTAATTCCAAAACATGGCATATCGGTATTAGTAAAATCTCCTAATCTTTTAATATCAATTTGCATTTTAGAATTATTATCAAATTTATAGCAAATATTATATTTTTCATCAAAACATAATACATCAAAAGAAGCTTTATTAAGTTGTTGATCATATCCTGTAAATTTTTGATATAAAGATCTTGCTTTATTTGCTGCCCATCGTAGTGAATTATCATTTGCTTTGTCATTATTGTTTGGAGCTCTCCAAAATTCTAAAGAAATTGGTTTTTCTAAGATGTTTTTTTCATCAATAAGAATTCCATTAACTTTTGTAAACAAATATTTTACTAAAAAATTTATATTATTTGAAGAGGCTCCCACATTATCTTTTCCCCAAATTAAATTGATAGGATTTTCAATATTATTAAAATATGGATTATTATCATAATTATTGAGATAGGTAAATGAATGATCATTTATTAAATGATTATTTTTATCATAAACATAGATATTAATAATAAGATCTTTATATTCTTTATGTTTTATTGCTAAAAGAATTTCTTCATCAGGATTTAAGTCTATTTTGAATGAGTCTTTATTTATATCTATTTCTTTAGAAATATTTATATAATCTTTAACTTTTATATCTTTCTTATAAATACCATTTTCAATCACTTCGATTTTGAAAGTGAAATCATATAAATTTCTATAATTATATTCATTTATAATTCTTATAGCGTTTTCTTTTGTTTCAAAAACAATAGGGCTAAACAATTTTTTTATTTCTTGTAACTTGAAACTCTTTTCATAAGATGAGAATAATAAACCATTACAGCAGAAATCAGCATCAGTTGGAAACTTGCCTTTTAGTCCTCCATAGACTTTATCATTTTCTCCAAAATCTAAACTTTGATCGATGAAATCCCAAATAAATCCACCTTGATAGTGTTTGTATTTTCTTGCTAAGTCAGTATATTCTTTTAAATTACCACAAGAGTTTCCCATTGCATGACAATATTCACATAACATAAAAGGTTTTTGTGGGTGTTTCTTTAAAAAAGTTTCAACATCTTTAGGTTTAGTGTACATTTGTGATTCAACTTCACTAATAGCTTCGTATTCTGAGTCGAATAAGACATTTTCATAATGTATTACTCTATTTCCAAATGTTTTAAGAAGATTGCTTAATTCAATTAAAATTGAACCATCACTACTTTCATTTCCACAGGAGAACATAATTATGCTTGGATGATTTTTATCTCTTTGAGCCATGCTATTAGCTCTATCTAAAGTACAATCCTTCCATTCATTTCTATTGTAAGGGATTGCAATTGTATAGTCTAATTTACCTAATGGATTTATTGTTGTTCCGTGTGTTTCTAAATTTGTTTCATCGATAACATAGAATCCCATCCTATTACATAAAGAATAAAATATATTTTGATTCGGATAGTGAGAGGTTCTAATGGAATTGATGTTATTATCTCTCATGATTAATAAATCTTTTTTGATTTCTTCAAATCCAATAGCTTTAGCTTTGGATGAGCTAAATTCATGTCGGTTAACACCATTAAAAACAATTCTTTTTTTATTAACGTACAAAATATTATCTATAATTTCTACTTTTCTAAAACCTATTTCAAGAGCAATTGTATGCTTTGAATTATTTGTTTCTAATTCAACAAAAACAGTGTATAAATTCGGATATTCATTATTATATAAAACAATGTTTTTTATTTCTTTGGAAAAAGATATATTCGTTTGATTATTAATTTTAATTTCTTTAAATAATTCACCCTTTGTTAATGAGGCTAAAGTGAAATCATTTAGTTCTATTTTGTTTTCTTTAATTTCTGGAGAACTTATGAAAAATGATAATTTTCCTGAAGAAAAAGTATTTAACTTTAAATTAATATCTAGTAATCCATTTTTTAAATCATTATTGACTTTAGGCTCAATAAATATATCTTGAATGAAGTTTTTAGGTAAAATTTCTATACTTACAGGTCTAAAAATACCACTTAATCTCCAAAAATCTTGGTCTTCTAACCAGCTACCACTACAGTAATGAGTAACAATGCAAGATATTAAGTTTTTACCTGTTTTTAAATATTTATTAATTTCAAATGTAGAAGTAGTAAAAGAATCTTCTTTATATCCTACATATTGATTATTAATGAATAAGGCAAGGGATGTTTCAACTCCTTCAAATACTAGATGGAGAATTTTATCATTTAATTGATTTTTGCTAATTTCTATTTCTTTTTGATATATTGCTACTAAGTTGTCTTTTTTAGGAACTTGAGGAGGTAATAAAGCTTCTTTAGCATCCCAAGGGTATTGTGTATTAGTATATTGAGGCGTATCAAACCCTTTCATTTGTAGATTTGATGGAACTTCAATAATATTGGGGTTTGATAATAATTCTCCATTTAATAAATTTGATGGAACTTCATTAGGGTTTTTAAAGCATTGTATATTCCATTGCCCATTTAATGAGATAGTTTCTTTTGAGGAGAAAACATTGCTATAAGCTTCAATAGTTCCTTCATTAAATTTAGTTAAATCTTCTAAATAATCAAAATTAAACATCTAATATCCTTTTTTATTGTTTTACTGATCCAACCATTCCCTCAACGAATTGTTTTTGGAATGCGAAGAATACAATTATTACTGGAGTAGTTGATAAAGCAATTGCTACCATAATTACACCGTAGTTCGGAGTATATGAACTACTAAGAGAAGATACAAGTAAAGTAGTAGTTCTCTTATCGTTTGTTTGTAAAACGATTAATGGCCATAAGTAATTATTCCAGCTTGTCATAAATGTATATATAGCAGCAGCAGCATATGTGCTCTTCATTGAAGGAACGAAAATTCTAACAAATGTTTTTAATTCAGAAGCTCCATCAACTCTTGCGGCTTGCAATATTTCTGTTGGGTAGTTAACAAAACTTTGTCTAAAGAAGAATACCATAAATACAGATGCTGAAGATACTAAAATAATAGCTGAATGTGAGTTTAAAAGGTGTAATCTTGATACAATTTGAAATAAAGGTATCATCAAAGATGCGAACGGAAACATCATTGTTAATAAGAAAAAAGAGTATGTGTTTTCTTTAGCTTTAGTTTTATACATTTGGAAACCGTAAGCAGCCATTGATGTAATCATAAGTGTTAAAATTACAGTTAACGATGCAATCTTAAATGAGTTAATTAGAGCTGTGCTCATATCAGCTTCACTAAATAATATTTTTAAATTATTAATAAATTCACTTCCAAAAGTAAACTTCCCTTTTAGAATGTTTACTGATGAATTTGTTGATCCAATTACAATCCAAGCAAAAGGGAAAAGAGAGAAAAAGGATGCAACTATTAATATAATATATGATATAACTAAGCCAATGCTTATTTTTTTTGTTTTCATAATGGCTTCTCCTATTTAACGCTTGATTTTACTTTCTTGCTTACTTCTCTTTCACTATGATTACTGATTTTAAATTGTATGAAAGACAAAATTGCAACAAGAACTAATATTGCGTATGATACTGTAGCGGCATAACCAAATTTTGGTGTATATTTGAAACATAAGTTGTAAATATAAACACTTAAAGTTAAGAAACAGTTGTCAGGGCCGACCATTGAGGATGTTGTTCCTCCTGCTGATAAGTTCATAGGTTCATCAAATAATTGTAAAGTACCAATTGTAGACATAACTGTTGTGAATAATATCATTGGTCTTAGTAGAGGCACTGTTATAGTAAAAAAGGATTTAATATCAGAAGCTCCATCTACTTTTGCTGCTTCATATAAATCATTAGGAATGTTTTGCATAGCAGATAAATAAAAAATCATATTATATCCAGTCCATCTCCAAACCATAGCTAAAATCAATACAAATGTAGCAAGTGTTGGATCTTGAAACCAATTGAGAGGGCCTTGGATAAAATTCATAGCCATCAAAGCATTATTTACTAACCCATCATAGCTAAATAACATTTTAAATAGTATTGCATATGCGATTAATGAAGTAACGGAAGGAAGAAAAATTGCAGTTCTAAAGAATCCTCTAAATTTGATTTTCTTGTTATTTAATAACGAAGCGAAAACTATTGCCGATATAAGCATTATTGGAACTTGAAGAAATAAAATCTTAAAAGTATTTTTTAGTGCTAAATAAAACATTGGGTCAGTAAATAATTTCTTATAATTTCCTAATCCAATGAAACTTGTAACAATTCCTTTTGTTCGTGTAGTTGTTAAATAAAGAGAGTATACAATCGGATATAATAAGAATATAGCTAACAATAAAGCTACTGGGATAATAAAATACCATCCGGTTCTTTTTATTTTTTTTTCATTTGCCATAAAGATGTCCTTATAATAACAAAGGGGGATTGCTCCCCCTTAAGTTACTTTTATTAAGATTATAACATTGCATTTACTAATTGAGCATCAATAGCATCTAAAGTAGCAGCTTCTGATTGACCATTATAATAAGCTTCTAGGTTACCCATAACAGCAGCATCTGCTTCATATGTATATTCACCAACATTTACAGCAGGAATTGCTTCAGCATATTCACTTAATACTTCATATACTTTTTGACCACCGAAGAATGCATCTGGGTTGCCATAATTTGCACCAGCGAAAGCAGGAATATAAGAACCCATAGCACCGTTTTTAACAAGAATATCTTGGTAGAAATCAGTGTCTGCACCGTATACTGAGTTTAAGAAATCAATTGCTGTGTCTCTGTTGTTGCCTTTTTCTAATACGTACCATGAAGAACCACCTAAGTTAGAGGCATTAGTACCATTATCTGAAAGTCTAGGACAAGGAGCTACAGCCCATTTACCACTTTGTTCGCTTGCAGCTTTGATTGAACCAATAATCCAAACACCTGTAGTAACTGATGCAACTTTTTCTGAGTTAAATGCACCAACCCATTCAGTCCAACCATTTGTAGGTAAAGCTAAATCTTCATCAAGGAATCTTTTGTAGATTCTCATTGCTTCTGCTAAGCTTTTGTTATTTTTAACATATGGCTTGCCGTTTTCATCAAAATACCAAGCTCCATCACTTTGTAACATGATTCTGAATAAACCACCGTCAGATTTGCTGTTTGCAAAGAAATATTCACCAGTTTTAGCTTTATAGTCACCTGCGATATCACAGAATTCATCCCATGTGATATTTTCTAAATCAGATGGTGTATAACCAGCTTTTGCTAGCATATCAGGTCTGTAGAAGAATCCAGCTACACCTGAATCAAAAGGCATTGAATAATATTTGCCATCTACTAAAGCCATATCAGTTTTTGATTTTAAGAAATCAGCTTGATTGATTTCATCAGTTAAATCTGCAAATTGACCTGGATAAGAATTTAAGTATTTTAAACCATTGTAGTCTTCGATTAATACGATATCAGGAAGACCATCAGTTGATCTTGCTGCTAAAATTGTGTGTAGTTTTTGTTCTACATCAGCTTTTGCCATTTCAACAATATTGAATTCAACATCAGGGTGTGAAGCTTGATAGATTTCTGCTGCATCATTCATGATTGCAATATTGAAATTAGGGTCCCAAGCCCAAATTGTTATAGGAGTTTTTTCTTTAACTGTTTCTTCTGCTCCACCTTGTGCGAATAGTGAAGTACCTACTAATAAACCTAATAAAATTAATGATAAAAATTTTTTCATGGTTTCTCCTTTTCGTTTTAAGTATTTAAATAATATCATATGATTTAGTATTGTCAAGCAAAAAATTTAGTAAAAATTTACTAATCAATATTTATTGTTTTTTTCCTATTTTGTTGAATTAGTGTGTATTAACATAGATATACTAAACAAAAATGAACTAATTTATAGTTAGTGTTTAGTAAATATATAGTAAATAAATATTGAAATAGACAATATTTACTAAATATGATAAACTTCATCTCATAATATAAATAGGAAAAATAATGGCTACAATTAAGGAAATTGCACAGGCTGCAAAAGTATCACAAGCAACGGTATCAAGAATATTAAATAATGATACAACTTTGGCTGTTTCTGATGAAACAAAACTTAGAGTGTTAGCTATCGCTGATGAATTTGAATATGTTCCTTTAAAAACTAGAAAAAGAGCCAAAAAAAATTCTAGATTAAATATTGCTATAGTTGATTGGTATATTAACAAGTCATTGATAGAAGATCCGTATTATTTATATTTAATGACAACAATAGAAAAAGCCTTATCAAAAGAAAATATTAATTCATTTAAAATGTTAAAAGTAGATGGAAAATATGTTTCATCTGTAAATACAGCTCCTGATGGAATTATTGCAATTGGAAGGTTTGATGATAAAAGTGTTGAACAATTGGCTCAACTATGTAACAACATTGTATTTGTTGATTCTTCTCCAAGTGCAGATGTTTATAGTTCTGTAATGCTAAATACAGAGTTAGGGACAACTAAAGCAATTCAATATTTATATGATATGGGGCATAGAAAAATAGCCTATATTGGTGGAAAGGTGATATCTGATACAGGCTTAAAACTGTCATATTCTATTGATGATAGAAGAAAGATTTCTTATAAAGATTTTATAGCAACTCATTCACTAGAACCATATATATATGAAGGTGAAAGACTTTCTTATGAAGAAGGTTTTGATTTAGCTTCCATTTTAGTAAATAGAAAAGATAAACCAACTGCAGTATTTGTTGCAAATGATACTATGGCTACTGGAGTAATTGCTAGATTGAAACAAGAGGGATTTAAAATTCCTGATGATATATCTATATTTGGATTTAATGATTTGCCTGCTTCAAAATATATGGATCCTCCTTTATCCTCTGTAAAGGTTGATATGAATTATATTGCTATAAGTGCAATCCATCTTTTGAAAGAAAAATTAGAAAATAGTTTTTTCTTTCCTAAAAAAATATTGATACCTACTTCTTTAGTGATTCGAAAATCTGTTAAAGAAATAATTGAAAATTAATATTGTTAATTTCTGATTAAAATTTGATAATTTTTACTCATTATCCATAAATATATGGTAATATATATATGCTTGTTAGATTCATATATATTATTAGGAGGTGCTTATGGATTTTGATATTAACGAAAAAATGAGAAGAGCCATTGCATTAGCATGGAATGCTAGAGCTCATAAAAATCATCCTTTTGGAGCTCTTTTATGTAATGAAGTTGGAGAAATTCTTTTAGAAGCTGAGAATACTGTAGAAACAGATAAAGATGTTACATCTCATGCTGAATTGAATTTAGTATCTATGGCAACAAAGAAATATAATAAAGAATTTTTAAAAAGATGTATTTTGATTTCAAGTGCAGAACCTTGCCCTATGTGTGCTGGTGCTATTTATTGGTCTGGAATTGGAACTGTAGTATATGGAATAAGTGAACAATGGTTATATGAAATTAGTGATCCAAGTCATAAAAATTCACTTCTTCTTTCTTGTAGAGAAGTACTAGCTAGTGGAACTAGAAAAGTTCAAGTTATTGGTCCGGTTTTAGAAGAAGAAGCAAGGGAACCACATATTGATTTTTGGAAATTTGATGAATAAACAATAAATAAAAGTAATTAGTGCAACGGGAGGTGCTGCATGGCAATTTGGATTATTTTAGCGATAGTAGTAGTAATAGGTCTTTGGTATGTATCTATTTATAACAAAGTAATAAGGATGAAAAATAGAATTGAATCCTCTTTTGCTCAAATAGATGCTCATTTAAAACAAAGATATGACTTGATTCCAAATTTAGTTGAAATAGTTAAAGGTTATGCAAAACATGAGAAAGAAACTTTAACAGCGGTAATTGAAGCAAGGAATTCTGCTTTAAGTGCAACAAGTGTAGAGGAAAAAGAAGCTGCAAATAAGGGTTTATCAAGCGCTTTAAAAACTGTATTCGCATTAGCAGAAAGTTATCCAGACTTAAAAGCAAATGAGGGTTTTGTAAAATTACAAACTCAATTATCAGAAATTGAAGAAAAATTATTACAAGCTAGAAAATATTATAATGCTGTAATTAGAGAATTTAATAATCTTGTGGAAGTATTTCCTTCATCAATTGTTGCGAATATGATGCATCAAGGAAAAAGAACTTATTTAGAAATTGAAGATGCTGCAAAAGAAAGAGTGGATATTAAATTCTAAGAAGGTAAAAATGAAAGTGAATAAAAAAATTTTTCTTATATTTGTTATTGCTTTTACTTCAATTGTTTCCATATTTGCTAATTATAGAATAAATGAATACAAAGTAAAAATTGATGTACAAGATGATTATTTATTAAATATTAGAGAAGATTATGTCTTTGAGTTTGATACTGAAAGACATGGTTTTTATAGAGTTATTCCTTATAAAAATTATCCAGGTCATAATATAAAAGTTAAAAATATTAAAGTATCAGAAAACGAATACAAGATTGAAAAATCAGGAGGTCTTATTACTATTAGAGTTGGAGACCCTGATAGATATGTAATAGGGGAAAATTCTTATTCTATATCTTATGATTTTGATATGGGTGCTGATGTATATCAAGATTATGATGAATTTTATTTCAACGTAATTGGTAATTTATGGGAATGTGACATTAATAATGCTTCTTTTGAAATTAATTTTCCAAAACCAATTGGTACTAGTAAAAAACAAATCCTTGATAATCTATGGCTTACTATTGGTTCTTTTGGTAGTGAAAATATAGATAATTCAAATATTATAATATCAGATGATTTAATGACTATAACTGGTAATATTGACTATTTACCATATAAAAATGGTGCAACTTTACGTGTTGAGTTTGAAGATGGCTATTTTGTTGGAGCTAGAGATATCAAATTTCTTACGTTTCTTATGACAATTATATTAGTATTTATTAATATTATTTTTATAGTTCTTGCATATAGAATCTTTAATAAATATGGTAGAGATATTCAACCAATTGAACAATCAAGATTTGATCCACCTGATGGATTTACTCCACTCTCTTTAAGTTATTTTAAATATAGATATGTTACTCAAAATTCTTATTCTGCTAGTTTTATATATTGGGCAGAAAAAGGGCTAATTGATATTGTTGAGGATGATTCGGGTTCTACTAGATTAGTAAGAAAAGTTGATTTTATACAAGTAAATAGGGATTTAGATAGCAAATTGGATTATAAATTCTTTAAAACTATTTTTAAAAATTCTCAAATAGGAGAAGAAGTTAATTTAGAGAATTTAGATAGTGAGAATTTAGGAACAGAATTAAATAGTTTGCAAAAAATGGCTGAATCAACTTTTGATACTGGCATGTTAAATGATCAAAATGCTTCAAGAATGAGAATTATTACAGCTCTATTTGCTTTCTTAAGTGCAGGGTTTTCTCTTTTATTTACAAGGGTAGTTACTTCAGAATTTATGCCTTTAACTTTAGTTGCCGCATTCTTTTATATTATCCTTTCAATTATTTTATTATCTGGCGCTAACTCGAAATGGATAATGTATAAATCAATTAAGAAAATAATGATTGTTTTTGCTGTTATAGTTTTAACTTTGATATATGCTTTTGTTACATATCTTTCTAATGATTTGACTTCATTAGTTTCTGCTAGTTATAATTTGATTGTATCAATTGTTTCTGCAGTAACAGTTCTAATTTTATTAGTATTGTTCTCATATACTGAAAAAAGAAGTGAATATGCTCAAAATATTTTAGAACAATTATTAGGATATACTTCGTTTATAAAATTAGTTGAAGTGGATCAAATAGAAACTATGATTGAAGAAAACCCTAGTTTATATTTTAAACATTTAAGTTATGCTTTAGTTTTAGGCTTAACTAGAACATGGGAAAAGAAATTTGCCAAGATTGAAGTTGCAAAACCTAGTTGGTATATTTGTCCGGCTTATGGATATTATTCATTATCTCGAATGAATAATTTATCAACTAGTTTAAATAAACAGCTTAATGTTCCAATGAGTGAATATGCTAAAAACCACTCTAGTTCATCATCTACATCTTCAGGATTCTCAGGATCTGTTGGTGGTGGTGCTGGAGGTGGCGGCGGGGGAGCCTGGTAAAACATTTTAGGCTGCTAATATTGGCAGCCTAAATTTATTCCCTTTTCTCTTTATTTTTTTTTAGAATATTGATGTGTTTGCCCGGATATACTTGTGTTGGGCATACTCTACTACAGTTAAAATGTTTTTCACATTTATCAACCCCAGTTTCTCCATATGCAATTTCTTTTAATTCTTTAACCACTTTTTCATTATTTGTTTTATTAATTTTTCTATTAATTGATGCAAGGGGTGCAGGACCAATGAAATTATCACTAACAGGACAAGCACTCATACAAGAACCACATTCTATGCAGTTTTCAAATCTTTCCCAAGAAAAAATTCCATTAGGTTTTATTTCATTTTTATTTATTTCGCTTTCTCTTAGATAAGAATCCTTTGGCATTTTATTTATCATTTGTGATATATCAATAACTAAATCTGAAATTTTTTTAAAAGATTTTAATGGTTCAATTTTAATTGTTTTATCTTCAAATTCATTTAAAAAAGTCATACATGCAAGCTTTTCTACTCCATTAATTATACAAGCACAAGTACCGCATGAGCCGTGGTGACAAGAATGTCTGTATGTAATAGAAGAATCCATTTTGAATCTAATTTCTTCTAGAGCATCTATTACAGTTAGAGAATTATCTAAATCTAATGTAAATTTTATTATTTTATTTTCATCTCTTGTAATATATATATTATAAGTACTAATTGATTTTTCCATGAAACCCTCCTTTGTAAAATTCTCTATAATTAACAAGTTCCTCGTCTGCTGTTGTACACTTTTCATTTATTCCAACTTTATTACAAACCATATCTGTTACAATTTCTCCCATAGCTCTTAGCGTAGTTGCTTTTCCTCCAACTATACTTATAAAGTTATTAATGTTATTGTTTTTTGAATGATCAATTGCTCGAAAATCTCTGCTTAAATTTCTAACATCAACCTCAGTCGAATATGTGCCAAATAATGGTCTAGCAGCTGCCCAAGCAGTATGATATTTAAGGTTTTTAAAATTTGGGAATATCGCTTGAGCAGATTTTTGTAAGAATTCAATATCCTCTTGATAGGGTATTATGATATCAGGATTATCACTTATCCATTGAGTAGATCCTATAATGCTAAGTTGTCTTTGGGGGACAACAATATCACCATCTCCGGCTTTGTGAAGGCGACTTACTACCATATTTGATATTCTTCCTTTCGCAGCAAGCATAGTACCAGGGGATGGAGTGACATCTAAATCAATATCAACTAAATCTGTAATTTGATTTGCCCATGCACCTGTTGCATTGATAAATAAATCACCATTTATAGTTTCAATTTTGTTAGTTATGTGATTTTTTACATTTATAGATTTAATATAATTTGATTCTTTATTAATTTTAATTACTTCATTATATACTCTAATATCAACATTGTTTGTTTTTATTGCACTTGCTGCAAAACTAATTACCAATCTCCATGGATCAATAGTTCCATCTGGAACTAATACAGCAGTTTTAATATTAGTATTTAATTCTTTTTCATAGTCGATTGCTAATGAAATAGGTATTTCTTTTGCAGGGATTTCTGCTTCTAGACAAGAAGAAATAAACTTTTCTCGATATTGCATATCATTATCATCTAATGCAACAAACATTCCCATGTTGTATTCAATTGCATTAGGAGCTATTTTTCTTAGAATAGTGCTTTCTACAAAACATTCGTGAGCAATATTTTTATCACCCATGGCATAGCGAGCACCACAGTGAAGTTGTCCATGATGGCGACCAGTAGTTCCACAAGTTAATTCACCTCTTTCAATAAGAGTTACTTTGAATCCTCTTTTTGCTAAATCATACATAGTAGCAACACCAGTACCACCGCCGCCGATTATGACAATATGAAAATCATTTCTAGCCATTATTTATTCTCCTTGTTTTAATATAACTATTATAACATTAAATAATGGCTAAGATAAATTTTTATTTAATACTTTCTTGAACCTCATTAAATTCAGTTAAGATTAATGAATCTGTTTGAGGGTTAATTTTATTTACAATTAAGATTACAATAAAGTTAGCAACGAAACCTGGAACAATTTCATACATAATACTTCCAAGTCCGACTTCTTTCCAAACAACACATACTACAGCTCCTACTACCATACCAAGTAAAGCTGATTTCCAAGTTGTTTTTTTAGAGAATAAAGCCATAAGAACTACAGGACCAAAGGCAGCACCAAAACCACCCCAAGCATATGAAACTAATGATAAGATATTACTTTTTGGATTTAATGCTAATACCATAGCTATTACTGAAATAATAATAACACATAGTCTTCCAACCCATATTAGTTCTTTTTCACTTGCATCATGTTTAACAATTTTTTGATAAAAATCTTCTGTTAATGCAGAGGATGAAACTAATAATTGTGAATCAATTGTAGACATAATTGCTGATAATATAGCTGCTAATAAAATACCACCAATCCAAGGATTAAATAGATCGCTAATCATATAAATAAATACTTTTTCAGCATCTCCACCAGGAGCTTCATTATACATTGCGATTGCAATCAAACCAACAAAAATAGCACCAATCAATGAGATAAACACCCAAATTGTTGCAATTACTGTTGATCTAGATAACTCTTTTGCATCACTAATGCTCATAAATCTAGCTAAAATATGAGGTTGTCCGAAATATCCAAGACCCCATGCCATTGTTGAAATGATAGCTATTATACCTGCCATTCCAGCTCCTGAATCAAATAAAGACATTGATATCTCTTTTGCGGCAGCAGCCACATGAATGGCTTCAAATCCACCATGTGTGTTAATAGCAAAAATAGGGACTATTAATATTGAGAAGAACATAAGAGCTCCTTGGAATAGGTCAGTCCAACATACAGCTAAAAATCCACCTAAGAATGTATATAATACAATTACAATACATCCTCCAATAACAGCAGCAGCATAAGGAATATCAAACATTGATTCAAATAATTTACCTGCTCCCGCCATACCTGACGATGCATAAATAGTAAAGAAAATTAGTGTAATAATTGCGGAAATGATTCTAAGTAATCCTGTAGGATCTTTAAATCTATTTTCAAAGAAACTTGATAGTGTTAAAGAATTTGTCTTTTCTGTGTAATTCCTTAATCTTGGAGCAACAAGAACCCAGTTTAAAACTGTACCTATAAATAAGCCTATTGCAATCCAACTTTGGCCTACTCCATATAAGAATACAGCACCAGGAAGACCCATTAATAGCCATCCAGACATATCACTTGCTTGTGCAGATAAAGCTGTTACCCAGACACCCATTGACCTTCCACCAAGAAGGTAGTCTTCAATATTATTTGTCTTTTTGTAAAAGAAAAATCCGATGAATAATAAAAAAATTAAGTAAATTACAAATGTAATAATTGTTGCAATAGTAGCCATAAACTCTCCTGAGTTATGATTATACATATATATGTATATTTATGCAATGATTATGCACTATAAGTTACTTTATAAATTTATAACCTAGTCCTCTAACAGTTCGAATGTGATATGGTTTCTGTGATTCTCCAAGATGTGCTCTTAATTTTGCTATATGAACATCAACAGTTCTTGTATAAATATTCGAGTCATATCCCCATACGTCATCTAATATTTTATTTCTATCAAGTAATTCATTTTCATGCGTAATAAAATATTCTAATAGTCTATATTCTTGCGCATTTAAATAAATGATATTACCATCATCTGTTTTTAAGATTCCAAGTTTATTATCTAGTACAAAGTGACCAAAATTATATTGTTGATCCTCATTATTAGAATTTAATTCATCACTTATTAATATGTCATTTCTTCTAATACATGATTCAATTCTTGCTAGTAATACTCCCATATCGAATGGTTTCATAACATAGTCATCTGCTCCTTGATTAAGGCCCATAATTACATCAATATTAGTATTTCTCGCTGTTAGCATAATAATTGGGATATTGATTTCTTTTTTTCGAAGATTTTTACATACAGTAAAACCATCTCTAAGAGGCATCATAACATCTAGTAAAATTAAATCATAATTATTATTAATAGCTTCATTTTCTCCATCAATTCCATTATCTTTTATATTAACATCATATCCTTCAGCTATTAATCTATCTTCTAGAGTAATTTGTACACCAACTTCATCTTCTATTAGTAATATTTTTTTCATCTATTTTGTTTCCTTGCAAGGGATGTAGAAGTCAAATCTGCAACCGTTTTTTATTTTCCCATCAAGTCTCTTATAAGGAGATTTTAATATTATTTTCCCACCTAAAATTGATATATTTTTTTTAACAATGAAAAGACCTAATCCACTACCTCTCTCTTGAGTGCTTATTGATTTTTCACCTCTATAATACGAATCATAAATATATTTTTGCTCTTTATATGGAATACCTCTTCCATCATCTTCAATTGAAGTTATTAAATGATTCTTTTGATTAGAAAATTGTATAGTTATTCTTATCTCCCCAATTATATTATTATATGCATGAAATATACTATTGTTGATTAGATTAGATATTATTAGTTCATAAGAACTTCTATCTAATAAAACTTCTTTATTAATATTTATTTTTGTCCATTTTATTGTAATGTTTTTTTCTTTAGCTATTTGCTTAAAGTGTTTTTCAATTTCTAATAAAAAACTATTTAAATTTACTTGAGTTAAATTTACTTTATAAGCTTTATTATTTTCTATTTTAGAAAAAACTAATAAGTTTTCTATCATCGAATTTAATCTATTTGATTGTTGTTTAATAAGCGTGCCATAAGATGAGATTCTTTCAGGTTTTATTAGATTTGAACTAAGATTATCAGATGCAGATTGAATTACTGTCAAAGGTGTTCTAAGTTCGTGTGTAATTGATGCTGTGAATTCTCTTTCTTTTTGATGTTGTTTTTGGATTCTATTTAATTGATAAATTAACAATAAACAAATAAATCCAATTAAACCAATTAGAAAAATTCCACCAACATATATATAGCTTAGAGTCTTTTCAATATATAAACCATAAAAATCAGAAGTAGAAACATTAATAGTTACATATGCATAAATTTTAGATTTATCAATATTAAAAATATTATATTCAAAGAGTTTTAACTCCTCTGGGAAATCAATAGGTTTTTCATTTGATTTTCCATTAACCTTATTAAAATTAAATTCTTGATTAATTATTGGAATTATTATTTGTGTTTTAAGATTGGAACTTGAAATTATTGATTTAAATGGAGAGAACTTTGTTTCTTGTAATTCAAATAATTGATTATATTTATAATCATTTGTTGTTTGATTATTTGTTTGTGTAAAATTGTCAATTACTAAATCAAAATTACTTTCTTCTATTGAAGGTATAATATAAATTTGTGAATACATTAATAAATCTATATTTACTATGATAAAAATATTATCATTTAGCCGAATATATAAAGATAACAATTCATTGTCTCTTTTATATGATGTATTTTCTATATCTTGAATTAATTCTTTTGTTTCTAATGAAAGTAAATTAGAAGTCCACGTAGTTCCATCAAAAATTTTCTCCACTTCATTATTGATGTTAATATATCCTATTGAAATTATAGTATCTTTATTAATTATAAATTCATTAGAATTAAGAAGATTATTTGATAAGTTATCTTCAAGTGCTTTTTCATTGATATTTAATTCATTTACTTTACTCAACCAGTTAGAATACATTTCTATTCTTTCAAATTCTCTATTAGAGACTCTATTTGTATTTAATAATAAAGTATTATAAGTTTTCTTAAATTCTTCTATATATATACTATTAAACCATCGATATTCAATTATAGAGAATAACGAGAGGATTGTTACTAAAATTATTATTGAGAGATATATTATTGATTTATGTTTTTGGAATATCTTTTTCATATTTTTATAATAACTTACAAATATTTTTTCTCATAGGATATTTTATGAATTAAGATTCAGATTTTACATAGTTTACAATTGATTTACACTCTCTTAACCATTGGCTTCTAAATATTATGTATTCTCCAATTGTTAGGAGGCCAAATATGGGTTCAGAAAATAAAATATTTAATGAAGAAAAAATAATTAACGTTGAGAATATTAAACCTCATAAGAGTAAAAAAAAGAAAAGAAGAGTTGTTTTTACTTTATTATTTTTAATAATAATTGCAGGTGGAGCTTATTGGTATTTAAATCAGAGTGTAACAACCGATTTAGTAAGTATTTCATCTTACGATTCAACTTATGTAGTATCAAAGGATCTTGTCTCTACTACAGAAGCAAGTGGTACAGTTATTCTTCCAAACCAAGTAACTATTGTAAATACTGAGGCAGGATATGTTGATACTTTGTTTGTTGAAGAAGGTGATACCGTAACAAAAGAAGATGTCTTAGTTAGTTTTAGTGTCCCCTCTTATGAAGAGGAAATGGAAACTTATGTTCTTAATCTTGAATCAGCAAATATAAGTTTAGAATCTTCTATATTACAAAACAAATACAATATAGAAACACTTGAAACAGAAATAGCTCGCCTTGAACTAGAAATAATTGAGGCTAAAGAGGATGTTCAAAAATATAAAGAACTTTCTAATATTAAAAATTCATATTTAACAAGTTATGAAAGTGCTCAAGATACTTTAGATTCTTTAAATGAATCTTTAGAAGATAAGAAAAACGAATTAATATATACAGAGGCAAAACAAGAAATTGATATTCAAGATCAAATGGCTTCAATCAAAATGATTGAACTAAATATTTCTCAACTTCAAGAAGATATTGAAGGTTTAAATATTACAAGTCCAATGGCAGGTGAAGTTTTATCTGTTAATGAAGATTTATACATAGAAGATAATTACTTAAGTTCTTCACAATCTTTATTTACAATTGCTGATAGATCACAAGTATATGTTGATTTAGATATTTATGAACAATATGCGTCCCTTTTAGAAAAAGGTGACCCTTTAGAATTAACAATTGGAACTGAGACTATGAGTGCTACTGTTGTTAGTATTGGGAAAGTTGCTTCTATGGATAGTGACGGTTTAACAGCAAATATTACAATTAGAGTTAAACCGGAGACAACTTCAACATTAAATCCAGGAGCGAGTGCTGTAGCTAGTATTTTATTAGGTGTTGAAGAAGATGTATTACAACTTCCTAGAGGTTCATACCTAACAACAGGTAATCAAAGATATGTTTATGTTGTAGAAGGTGATAAAGCTTATAAAACAGAAGTTGTTTACGGAGATATCCAATCAAATACTGTTGAAATCATTAGTGGTTTAGAAGTTGGAGATGAAATTATTACTTCATCTTACCAAGGATTTATTTCAGAAGACGTTATTCAATTACAATAGAGGTAAAAAATGATAGATATTAAAAATATTTCAAAAATTTATGACTTAGATGGAACACAAGTTAAAGCTTTGGACAATGTGAGTCTTCATATTGATAGAGGAGAATATATTGCTATTATGGGACCATCAGGTTCTGGAAAATCAACACTTATGCATATTCTTGGAATACTTGATACAGCTAGTGCAGGACTATATGAATTAGAAGGATATGATATCACAACATTAGCAGACAAAGAACAAGCAAGAATTAGAAACAAGCATTTTGGTTTTATATTCCAATCCTTCAATCTCTTTCCAGAATTAAGTGCATTAGAAAATGTAATGCTTCCTATGAGTTATTCTTCAGTTTCTTTAAAACAAAGAAAAGAGAGAGCTGCTTATTTACTTAATGAAGTTGGTCTTTCTCATAGGATGAATCATTTACCAACAATGATGAGTGGAGGAGAACAACAAAGGGTAGCTATTGCAAGAGCTCTTTCAAATGAACCTGATTTAATCCTAGCTGACGAGCCTACTGGTAATTTACCAACTGATAAAGGTGATGAAGTTATGAAAATTCTTGAGAAAGTAAATAACTCAGGAGTAACGATTGTTATGGTTACTCACAATCCAAATCAAGGTAAAAGAGCAAATAGAATTATTAATGTTAGAGACGGTCACATCATGGATGAAAAAATAGATTAGGAGCTGATAATGTTTAGTGAACCATATAAGATAATATTTAGAAGATTTATCAATAGATTAACAGAATCAGGTCTTTTAATTATAAGTGTTGCACTTGGAGTTGGTGCTTTTGCTGCTGGTGGGACATTGTTTGTTAATGTTGTAAATCAAAATAATGAAATGTTAAACTCTCCAACTTATAAAGAAATTGTTGTTTCAACTCGAGCTGATAAAGATTCTATGGAATATCCAGTTGAAGAAATATTATTAAGTGAATCAGCAATTCTTACGCAAGATGATTTAACTGCAGCTGAGATGATACCTACAATTAGTTATTCCTACATTATGAACAACACTCAACTTAGAATGATAAATGAAGATTTTAGTGAGCAACAAGAAATGGTGGAACGTATAAATCCTAATAGTAGTTCAGATTCAAGTAGTGAATCTAGTGATGGTCAAATGGAACCACCTTCTGATGATATGAGAAATAATGCAATGTTTGACGAAGATATTTCACAATTGATGAATGATTCTTCAATTGTTATGAGCAATGATGATGAGCTCTCTGGTTATGAAGTAACCTCAGAATTTTTTGATGCTTGGGATATTAATGCAGAGTATGGCTCTCTTTTTTCTTCAAATGATTATGAAAGTACTAATTCTCTAGTAATTTTAGGTAGTGAATTAGCAACTTCTCTTGTTAACGAAGGAGACGAAATTTCATCATTAATTGGTAAAAGATTACTAGCAATGCAAGGTTATCAAACTATTGTTGGAATAGCACAAGAAACCGATAGTTCTTATGATTATCAATTTTTCTCACCTTATAGTTCTTCAAACAGTGGATTTGGGGATTTTAGAAGAATGTCTATGAATACAGAATTAAAGTTCTCTGTATCTGATTCAGAAGACTTAGAAAGTGTTTCTTCAATGCTAGATAGTTGGTTCGATAGTGAATATGGGGAGAATCAAGTTATTGTTTCAAATCCAAGATTAGAAGCAGAACAAACTGTTAGTAGAAATACTGGAATTAGTATTCTTCTTTTAATCTTAGCAATATCTGGATTATTTATTTCCTCAGTTAATATAGCACATATTTTATTAAGTAGAACTTTAAGGATGAAAAAACATGTAGGTATTTTAATGGCATTAGGTTCCACAAGAAAACAAGTTAATAAATTATTTTCAATGGAAGCTATATTAATTATTGTTTTAGGTACTTTTCTTGGTTTGTTAATAGCAATTCCAATCAATAATCAAATGCAAAGTGCTCTAAGCTTATCAATTACAAGTAACTGGACAATTATTGTAAGTGCTACAGTTTCAGCTCTATTAATCTTTGCTTTTACATTAATACCAATTAGACGCTTTGACAGAATTAAACCTGCTGATGCAATGAGAGTAGGATAAGGGGATATATAATGAAGAAATTTTTTACAATGATAATAAGGCAGTTTAAAACGTCTCCTTTTAAAATGTTATTAACGTTAATAGCAGTTTCTCTTGGTGCTTTTATATTAGTTATTTCATTCAATATTACAGACATTATTGAAGAGCAAGTTGAAGATCAATTAAATTCACAAGGTTTGATTGTTCAAGTTGCAAACGGTAGTTGGGATGCTGATGGAACTTTAGATTCAACTAGACCAAGTGAATGGGATACAAGTCTACAAGATTATTTAATAAGTGATACAGATAGTGTTGAAGCTTCAGCAATTATTAGTAATTCAATGTTTAATCAATTTACTTATGATGGAACATCATATGATGTTAGAAATTCTGTTGCAACAGAAGAAACCTACTTTGATATTTATAATCTCGAAATTATAGCAGGTCTTTCTATGACAAGCGATGATGTAGATATGGGATCAAAAGAAGTCTGGATTAGTGAAGAAACCGCTATTCTTGTATTCGGATCTGCTGAAAATGCTATTGATGAATGGATTCAACCACCAGGAACAATGATGGGGAGAGGTATGAATAATAGAACCCAAAATGTAGTAACTCTTTATAAAGTTACTGGAGTCTATTCAACACCATCAGAGATACAAAGAAAAGTTTATGGAATTGGAGATGTAATAGTACCTTATACCTCAATGTTACCAAGTGGAATGAATACTGAAATGGCAAAAAATATGATGGCTGGGCATTTAGTTGTTATGACTAGTGATAATTCCTTTGATGAAAGTGAGCAAGTAATTAGTTCAGTAATTTATCAGAATTTTGGAGAAGACATTGATATAGTAATTTGGGAAGGGTCAATGGAAGGTGAATCAACTTATATGGAAGATTTAAGAAATACAATAGAAGTTTTTACCGTTTCAGTTAATATTTTAGGATTAGTACTAATGCTAGTTAGTACACTTGGACTATTTAGTATTATGCTAGTTGAAGCTTTAAATAGAAAAAAACATCTAGCTCTAGAAAGAGCTTTAGGAGCTTCACAATTTAGAATTATTAAAGAATTCTGGAGCTGGTCTATTGTAATGAGCTTTTTAGGAATATTAATAGGTTCTTTAATTGCATATTTCTCTTTTTCTTCAATATTACAAACAATCTCTCCATTGTTTGGAGATTTATCAACTGAGTTAAATTATAATGTTGGATTTAGTATTGCTGCATTAATAAAGAGTGTTGCTTTAATCTTATTATTTGGTGGATTCTTCGGAGTTATCCCAGTAATTCCAGTTGTTAAAGAAAATATTGCTGAAAGCATTAAGGATGAATAAAATGAAAAGAAATATATTTTTAATATCAATGTTAGTTATGATATCTTCGATTTATGCAGGTATAAATGATAATGTAGATTCACTATATAATGTTGCATTGAATCAAGATGTTGGTTATTTAAGTGCTAGTGATGATGTAAGTGATGCTTTAGATAATCTTGAGGCTGATCCATTATATTATGATTCATCAATTAGTCTTAATTCAAAAGTAGAGAATAGTAGTAATGTTTATAGTTATTCCTCTACTTTAAGCTTAGATGTTCCTTTAAGTAATCAATTATCACTTGATGCAAATATTGATACAAATCTAGATGGTAGTATTGGTTTTACCTATTCACCATTAACATTATCTGAGTCAAATGTTAGTGAAGACGTAACTTATGAAAATTCTAGTTTATATTTAGAAGAGTATGAAGATAATTTAAAGATTGATATAACTCAAGCTTACTTAAACTATTTAATTTCAATTGAATCTTTAGATCTTCAAGAAGCAGAAGTAGAACTTTATAAAGAAAAATATTATCAACAAAAAGCTTTGCATGAATTTGATGAAGCAACTTTGATAGAAGTTCAAGAGGCATTATTCGATTATAATGATTCAAAGAATGATATTAGTGAAAAAGAATTAGATGTTTATAAAAACCGAATTTCTTTAATTGAGTTAATAGGTGTTGAAAATAGTGAGAATATTATAATTTTAGAAACAGATATTAATGAAATAGTAGAATTAGTTGAAGCAATGAATGAATTATTGAGTGAAAATAATTATTCTGTGATGAATACATATGAAGTTGTAAAAGCTTTAAATAACACAATAACTCTTGAAGATAGTTATAATTCGATGAAATTATATGATCCAACCTTTAATATTAGTGGAGATCTTTCAACCGATGGAGATTTTTCAGCGACTCTATATTTCAAAACAAGTTTTGATGATTTTAATGGTGATGAAAAAAAAGATTTGTTAAATGATATTGAAATATCAAGATTAGAAGCAACTAATGAAATAAATCTTGTTCAAAATAAGATTGAAATATTAGAAAGAGAAATTGGAAGTAATAAGCAACAAATTCAAAGTATTCAAAATCAAATTGAAGATAATAACTTAGTTATGAATGAAGCATCTTCATTATTGGCTTTAGGTGAATATGAAGATTTAAGTTATCAAGAATTACTATTAAATGAAAATAATTTAAAACTCAGTTTAATTGAAGCATATGTAGATTTATATATTAATCAATTAACTTTGTATAATTATATATAAAAACCTTCTTCCTCACTCTTAAATACTTCCTCATTTTTGAGTGAGCTCTTTAAAAACTTATATATCTTTATAGATATATTAATTAGAAATAATTTAAAATTGTGTAATACAACTATATTTTAATTATTTATAGAAACCTTCTTTGCTCACACACTTAGTTGCCCCTTTGTGTGTGGGCGCTTTTTTTATAGAATAAAATATAAAAACATTTTATTATTAGTATATGAAAATCATAATAAGTCCTTCTAAAGAGAAAAAAATAAAAGATTATAATTATCAAGTAACAGACCCTCTATTTAAAGAGAAAGCTAATTATTTAATAAATCAATTAAGTGTTTTGAGTTTAGATCAAATAAAAAGAGCTTATAAATGTTCAGATAAAATAGCTGAGAAAGTAAAACAAGATTTTTTAAAGTTTAATGAAGAAAGGTATCCTTCAATTTCATTTTTTAATGGAATTCAATATAAATATATAAGTGTTGAAACTTTAAAAAGTGATGAACTTAATTTTTTGCTTGAAAATTTATATATTGCTGATTCTTTATATGGAATATTGCGAGCAAGTGATTTAATAAGTGAATATCGATTAGATTATAATACAAAAGTTCCTTTTTTTAGTTATGATTATTATAGAAAGGAAATCAATAGTGTTATTGATGAAAAAATAATTAATCTTTGCTCAAAAGAATTTAGTAAAAATATTGATAATAAAAAGCTATATACTATAAATTTTATACAAGAAAAAAAAGGTGTAAAAAAGAGTTATTCAACTGATACAAAAATAGCAAGAGGTTTATTTGTCCGATATATAGCAGAAATTAAATCTGTAGAAGTTAATAGATTGAAACAATTTAATTATGGTGGTTACATTTTTATTGAAGAAGGAGAAAATTATCTTACCTTTGAAAAATAAATAGAGTATTTTTAAATATTATTTGAATATATATGCATATATTGTATATTGTTTTTTATAGTGATATAATAACGCAATTTTCACTTTTTGGAGGAATTATGAATCGAAGTGAATATTTACACAAAATAATAAAAGAACGTGTTTTGTTATTAGATGGTGCTATGGGTACGTTAATACAAAAACAACAATTAAATAGAGACGATTATAATTCAGATAATTTAAATGAAGAACATAAAATATTTGATAATTTTGGAGAAATATTAAATCTAAATAGACCAGATGTTATATATGATATTCATAATTCTTTTATTGAAAGTGGAGCAGATATTATAACTACTAATACTTTTAATGCTAATAGAATTAGTTTAAAAGAATATAATTTAGAGAATTATGTTGTTGAAATAAATCAAAGTGCAGTAGAAATAGCAAAAAGCGCTGTCTTTGAAATAGAACAAAAAGAGAAAGATAGGTTTGTATTTATAGCAGGAAGTATAGGGCCTACTAGTAAAATGCTATCCTTTTCAACTGATAGTGAAGATGTAACACTTCGAAAATCAAGTTTTGACGATTTTGTATTTGCTTATAAAGAACAAGCAAAAGTATTAATAGAATGTGGCTGTGATATTATATTAATCGAAACCGTTTTTGATACTCTTGTTTGTAGAGCTGCATTAGAGGGTGTAAGACAAGCCTCAGAAGAAGCTGAGAAATCTGTTGAGATAATGGTAAGTGTTACTTTTAGTGATATCAGTGGACATACTTTATCAGGGCAAAATATTGAAGCTTTTTGTACTTCTTTATCATTATATAACATATTCTCATTAGGTTTGAATTGTTCAATGGGTGCTAAAGAAATGTTACCTCTTATTGAGAAATTATCTACTATTTCTCCCTTTTATTTATCTGCTCATCCTAATGCAGGATTACCATTAGCCGATGGTAGTTATTATCAAGATCCAAAAGAAATGTCTAATTTATTAATTCCTTTATTAGATAGAGGCATAATTAATATAATTGGAGGCTGTTGTGGTACTACAGAAAAGCATATTGAATCATTATTTAATGCAATCAACAGATTAGATGATAATAATGTTAGGATAGCTAAACCAAGAAATATAGACAAAATTAGATTTAATCAAAAAAGATTATCAGGGTTAGATGTTTTTGAATCAAATGATTTATCAATAATCGGAGAGAGATGTAATGTTGCTGGATCTAGGAAATTTTTGAGATTAATAGATGAAGGTAAATGGGAAGCTGCAACAAAAATTGCAATTTCACAATCAAAATTAAATGCTTCTGTTATTGATATTTGTATGGATTCTTCTATGATTGACTCAAAAACTTCAATGCAAACATTTTTAAGATATCTAAATAGTGAACCATTGGTTTCAAAAAGACCATATATGATTGATTCTTCTGATTGGGATACAATAAAAGTTGCAATTAAAGAATTACAAGGTCGATGTATTATAAATTCTATTAGTTTAAAAGAAGGTTCGAAAGCCTTTATTGAGAAAGCAAAATATATTAATAGATTTGGACATTCAATGGTAGTTATGTTATTTGATGAAAAAGGTCAAGCTACTACTTATGAAAGAAAAATAGAAATAGCAAAAAGAAGTTATGATTTATTGATTGAAAATAATATTGATAAAGAAACAATCATTTTTGATCCTAATGTATTAACTGTTGCAACTGGAATTGATGAAAGTGATAATTATGCTATCTCTTTTGTAGAAGCCACACGATGGATAAAACAAAATTTGAAAGGAGCAAGAGTTTGTGGCGGTATAAGTAATTTATCTTTTTCATTTAGAGGTAATAATGCATTAAGAGAGGCAATGCACATAGTCTTTCTTCATTATGCAAAAAAAGCTGGTCTTGATTTTGCAATAATAAATCCAAATATTAATTTAGATATTGATATGGTAGAAAATCAGTTAAGAGAAATACTAGAAAAAGCTCTATTTGAGCCCTCAGTAGAAAATAGAGAAAAATTAATTGAATTTGCTACTAATGATCTAATCAAAAATACAAAAAGTAAACAATCTCTTTCAAAACAAATCAAAGAATTAAGTGACAAAGAAAAAGTAATTCAAGCAGTAATAGAAGGTGATTCTTCTACAATAAAAAAAGATATACTTTCTCTAATAGAAAAATTAGATGAAAGCATTTCTCCTCTAACAATTGTAGAAGGCCCTTTAATGGATGCGATGGAAATCGTTGGGGATAAATTCTCAAAGGGTGAATTGTTTTTGCCTCAAGTTGTGAAAAGTGGAAGGATAATGAAAGAAGCTGTCGCTATTTTAGAACCTATAATTGAAAAATTTAACATTGATAATAATTCCATAAAAGCTGAATCAAATAAAATTTTATTTGCTACTGTAAAAGGAGATGTTCATGATATTGGGAAGAATATTTGTATTTTAATTTTAAGATGTAATGGGATTGATGTAGTAGATTTAGGCGTTATGGTTGATGCAAATGAGATAATAAATACCGCAATAGAGGTAGATGCTAAAATTATTTGTTTATCAGGATTAATTACTCCTTCTTTAAAAGAAATGGCAAAAGTATCTCAATTAGCAAAACAAAATAATCTTAATATCCCAATAATAGTTGGAGGAGCAACAACAAGTTTTGAGCATACAGCTTTAAAATTATCTCCTATTTATGATTATAAAGTTTTTTATAGTGAAAATGCATCGTCTCTAGCTACTTTAGCTTTAAAAATTATAAGAGAAGGTGACAATAAAATAGATGATTTATCTAATTATTATAGGCAAAAAGCAATAGAAATAAATGAAAATTTAATAATTAAAAAATCTAGTAAATCAATTTCTTATAGAGAATCTTTAAATAATAGATATATTAAGAAAAATAATAGTATTAAACCAGAAGAATTAGGTATTAAAGTTATTGATGATGTTGATATTGATGAATTAATTGATTTGATAAATTGGAAAATGTTTGCTTTTAGTTATGGTGTTCCTATTAAAAGTGATGCATATCCGAAATTAATAAAAGATGCAAAGGATTTTTTAAATATTAGAGAAAATAAAGAAATTCTTAAATCAGCTTTAATTGGTGTATATGGAATATTTCCTTGTACTAGTGATGGGATTACACTTTGCATAGAAAATAAGCATAAATTTGTTTTTTCAAGACAACAACGAGATGGAGTGAGTTATTCTTTATCAGATTATTGTAACAAAGAAGATTATATCGGTATGTATATTGTATCTGGTGGAATTAATTTAAAAAATCATAAAGATGAATTTAGTGATGAAGATTTTTTAATGCTTAATTTTTTAGCAATAAGATTAGTTGAAGCCTTTTCAAGTAAAATGAAACTAATGATGAAAAAATTATGGTCTAAGAATGTTCTTTGCTTTGCTCCAGGTTATCCTTCTTGTCCAAATCATTTGCATAAAAAAGGTATTTTTAATGTTCTAAATGGAACTGAAAATACTGGTATTGAATTAACATCATCGTACATGATGAGTCCTGAAGCAAGTATTGCATCATTTGTATTTGAATCTGAAGATATAAAATATTTTAATATAGGTAAGATTGGAGAAGATCAAGCTAATATCATTTCAAACTTACTTAATTGTAACAAAGAAAATCTATTTGATTTGGGATTAGAAGTAGTAGGAGAAAAATAAAAATGAAAGTATGTCAAATTCTTGAGGAATCAAAAAAAACTTTATTTACTTTTGAATTATTACCGCCATTAAAAGGGCATAATATTGAAAATATATTTAAATCAACAGAGCGTTTAATGAAATACTCTCCCTCATATATAAACATTACAAATCATCAAAATGAAATTGTTTATGAAGATGTCGATAATTCTATTATCAGAAAAACAATTAGAAAAAGACCCGGCACTCTTGGAATTGCTGCAGCATTGCAATACAAATTTAATATTCCAACAGTTCCTCATCTTATTTGTGCTGGATTAAGTGATTTAGAAATTGAAAATACTTTAGTAGAACTAAATTTTTTAGGAATAGATAATGTTTTTGCTTTGCGTGGTGACCCTCCAATGGGAGAGCGTAAATTTATCCCATGTGAAAATGGATATTTACATTCAACAGATATGATATCTCAAATAAATGATATGAATAAGGGTTTATATTTAGATAAGAATATTAAAGATCCTATTAAAACAGATTTTTGTATTGGCGCGGCGGGGTATCCTGAAAAACATTTTGAAGCGGCAAATCTTGATGTTGATATTGACTATATTAAAATGAAACAAGACAAAGGCGCTTCATATATTGTAACTCAATTATTTTATGATAACCAGAAATATTTTGATTTTGTAAAAGCCTGTAGAGCTAAAGGTGTTACAATTGCAATAATACCTGGAATTAAACCAATAGCAAGAAAAGCTCATTTGTCTACAATTCCAACTACTTTTTCTGTTGATATTCCATACGAATTATATGATTTAGTAAAGAAGGCAAAAGATATTAACGAAGTAAGAGAAATTGGGATTTGGTGGGGAATAAAGCAAGTTAAAGAGTTAATGGCTTTTGGTGTTCCTGGAATACATTTTTATACAATTGGTTCAATAAATAGTGTTGAAAAAATTGTTGAATCTACCTATTAGATATTTATTATATATTCTTTTTTATTTTTACTAGGAGTTAATATATTTTCTTCCTTAAGTTTTTTAATAACTCTTAGTAAATGCCTATAACTAGTACCTAGTTCTTGAGCAATTTGAATAAGATTTCCTTTAAATATTCTGTTTGGATAAGTATTTTTTAAATATAATAACAGCCTATCTTCTAATGGCAATAATATATTTTGAGTAAAAATATTTGAAGAGATTGTAAGTTTTACAGCAAGAGATGCTGCTAAAAAATTGCAATATTGAATATCTTCTTTTGCCAATTTTCTACATGTTTTTAAAGGTATTTTTATACAAATCATATCAGTGACACTCATCACTGTTGTCGTTGCAATATTTTTATTATTAAAAATTTCAACTTCTCCTATTACATCATTTTCTTTGAAGAATCCAAAACTCATAATATTACCATTTTCACTTTGTGTTGTAACTTTACATGTTCCACTTATAATATGGAATACATTTTCGATTGGGAAGTCTTCTCTAACTAGGTAGTTGTTTTTCTTAATTGTAATTTTTTTTCCATATTTTTTTAATATTTCAAGCATATATTAATTTTAACCTTAATCTTAAAAAAAATAAATAAAAATATGACAAAGGTCATATAGCTCGAATTAAAAACTATGCCATTATATATTTGAGGTAATAAAATGTATTATAGTGTAGCAATTATTATAGGGTTTATAATTTCAACAATGACAGCAATGAATGGAGGGTTATCTAATGCATACTCATTATATCCATCTTCAATCATTGTTCATATTTTAGCACTAATTATTTTAACAATTATTTTAATAGTAAGACGAGATAATATTATAATAAAAGAAAAGCTTTCCTTTATATATTTTTTAGGTGGAGCATTGGGTGTACTTACTTTATTATTTAGTAATTATGCTTATCCATATTTAGGCGTATCTGTATTGCTTGCTTTATGCTTGTTAGGGCAAAGTTTAACTTCATTGGTTTTAGATATGTTTCATGTATTTAATCATAATCAGAAAATTAATTGTAGAACAATAATTGGAATAGTAATTGTGACTATTGGAATTGTTGTTATGATAATTATGTAGGAGTAGGTATGATATTAGCGATTATTTTTTCAATGCTTTCAGGCGTTACAATAGTTATTTCAAGAACTACAAATGCAATGTTATCTTTAAAATCAAATACTTTAGTAAGTACTTTTTATAATTATATCATAGGTTTAATAGTATCAATTTTATTTTTTTTAATATTTTATGGACCTTCATTTGATTTTATTTATCAAGAGAGTTACCCTAGCCTTTTTTATTATTTTGGAGGTCCTCTTGGTATTTTAGCAGTATTCTTTTCTGCATATTTAGCACTTAGAATACCTTCATTAGTAATGACGTTATTATTATCATTTGGTCAAATTGCATCAGGTTTAGTTTTAGATTATTATTTAACTAATACTTTCGATAAAGGGAACGTAATTGGTGGTTTATTAGTATTTATTGGATTGTTATTTATTAATCAAAAAGAAAAAAATAAAGAATAATTAAAAAAGTGACTTCATTTAAAATATTTTCATTGATAATAAAATATTGAAATAAGATCAAAATAATATTCTATGTTTCTTTTAGTTTTCTATTTTTAGGATTCAATTCTTTATATTTTATTAGAATAGAAGAAAATAAAGATAATATTCCCTCATATTTTTACTTTTTTTAGCAAATCCGAAAACATTTTTTAAAATTTAATAATATATAGTATAAGTATTATTTATGTAAATCCTTATAATATATACATTTATGTTATTTTGTAATATTTTTATTATTTTTTTTG
>NPIF01001605.1_pt1 | contig 59006 bp, 46 predicted proteins | sample 8637461 | NCBI WGS metagenome assembly NPIF01 (sample SAMN07420641, study PRJNA396082) | bioreactor metagenome | isolation source: sample BR12 brine-fed electro-methanogenic bioreactor BR | place: Japan: Kochi | collected 2016-12-09 | reverse complement strand
CCGGCAAGGAGCTCGTCGCCCGCACGATCCACCGGCTCGGCCCGCACGGCGAGGGTCCGTTCGTCGTCGTCAACGCCGCGACGATCCCCGCGGAGATCTTCGAGGCCGCTCTCTTCGGCCACGAACGCGGGGCGTTCAGCGGCGCCGACCGCTCCCGGCTCGGCCTGATCGTCCAGGCCCACGGAGGCACGCTATTCCTCGACGAGATCGGCGAAATGCCGCTTCTCATGCAAGCCAAACTCCTCCGCGTGCTCGAGGAGCGCGAGGTAGTACCGCTCGGTGCGGCGCGGCCGCAGCGCGTCGAGTTCCGGGTGATCGCGGCCACGCAGCGTGACTTGGCGCGGGAGGTCCGGGAGCGGCGATTCCGCCAGGACCTGCTCTACCGCCTCGACGTGCTCCGCATCCCGCTGCCCCCGCTTCGCGACCGGCTCGAGGACCTGCCACTGCTCTGCCGCCACATCCTCGAGCGCGAGGCCTCCGCCGAGACGGCGCGGCGCCTCGCCCCGGCCCTCCTCACACGTTTCGCCTCCTGGTCCTGGCCGGGCAACGTCCGTGAGCTCGACAACGTCCTCTCGCGCTTGTTGCTCGCAACGGCGGATGCCGAGCTCGACGAAGAGCACCTCTCCACCGCCCCCGAGCTCGCCGAGCGTTTCGCGCTGACGAGCGAGAGCGCGTCGCGGCGCACCGAACTCGGGCACGTCGAACGCGACGCCATCCGGCGGGCACTCGAGCTCTCCGGCGGGCATCGGGAGCGCGCGGCCGCGCTGCTCGGCATCTCGCGCGCCACGCTCTTCCGCAAGATCAGCCGCTACGGCCTGGGGCAGATCGGTCGCGAGTCTCAGGGGGTCTCAAAACGAGACCTTTCCAAAGCTCCCCCACGAGACAGTCAACACCCTTCGAATCCCTAAGAAACTGTCAGGACACAACTTGACTCAAAAACGCCCCGCGGGCCCCGTGTGGCACGGATCTCGCTTTACATTCGTTGGCCGGGTGTCCCGCTGGCGGGAGACCCACACCTTGGAGGTGTTTGGCAACAAGAAGAACTTCGTACCCCAGGACCCAAACCTGGCGGTGGCACGCCAGGCGGCGATCTTCCACCTACTCCCTCCGACCGCTCCCCGGAAGCTCGCCGGTCCCGCCTCTGGTGGGGGCCGCGACTCGGGAATCCCCCGACCCTGCAGCCCGAGCGCGGCCCCACCTTCCTCACCTGATGGGAAACCTGCTTTGGCCAAGTGGGGCCTACATCCCGGACTTGGAGGTCAGGGAAGGCTCACTCAAGGGGCGGATTCTTGGGAATTCGCCCCTTCTTTCTGTCGCTCGGGCTCCTGGCCGCCCCGACTCTAGCCAACAACTCGGGCGTCACCCGCGGCTCCCGCAGCCAGGCCCGGAGCTCTGTGAACGAGAGCTCTCCACGTTCGAGAGCGCCGTGCAGCCGTCCGCCCAGCGCGGCGCCCCCGCCGGGCGCGGCGGCGTCCTCTGCGGGAAGCTCCGGGTCGAGCAAGCGGGCCAGGACGAAGCCGAGCGCACGCTCGACGTAGGCGGGTAGAGCCGCAGCTCCCGTCTCGTGCCGCAACGCGCGGACCAGGAAGGTCCCGGTCTCCCACGCAAGGGGTCTCAGCCCAGGGCTCGCGACGATCAGCACGGGAGTCCCCGGTACGAGCTCCGCGCCGCGCGCGAACGCGCGCGCGAGGGCGCCCGCCGACTCGTCGCGTGACACGCCGAGCTCTGCCAGCCGCCGGCGGATGCGACTCGGCTCGTCGCTTGCGAAGTACTCGGGCTTGAGGTCGGCGAGGAAGCGGCCGGGAGCGATGCACTCGCGCCGCGGATCGAGCCCGACGGCCCGCGCTTGGGTGTCGATCAGGCCGTCGATCGTCGAGGGGATCATCGCGGCGCCCGCGGCGAGCGACTCGCCGGCCCACCGCCGGTAGACCCGCGCGAGGGCGCGGTCGCGTTCACCACGCTGCTGAGTCTGGCGGAGGAAGAGGCCAGGCCCCGCCTGGTACCAACCCGGACGCTCCGGCCCCTCCTCGAGATCGTGGAAGACGCGAACGGGCCGCTCGACGCCCACGCGCTCGAGCTCCTCTGGCAGATGCTCGGAGGCGAGATGTGCCTCGCCGAACACGAGGACTCCCCGCGCCTGGCCCCGCGCGAGGAGCGCGCGGACTCTCTCGGCCACGCACGCGTCGCGAAGACCGAGCTCGTCGACACCCCCGCGCGGCGGCAGATCGAGGCCGAAAACCTTGACCCCCGTTTCGCGGGCGAGCTCGAAGAGAGCCCCCGGCCCGGTCCAGGGGTAACCCCATTCGTCCGCGTAGCGCATGCGTCGGCGCAGTTCTCGCGCGCCGATGCGCCCGCTGAGGTAGGCGTCGAGCGCAGCCTGATCGCGCGCGTGGGCGAGCTCGAGCCCCGCCCACACGGCCGAGCCCGCCGCCGAGGCGCTCTCGAGCAATGAACACGCGGTCTCACACGCCCCGGGCAGAGGGTGGAACTCACCGATGAGGACGATCTCCGCCCGCGCGAGGGACGCGACGACGTGCGGCGCACGCGCCGGCTGCCAGCACAGGCCGGCCAAGTTTCGGGCGAATCGTCTCAGGTAGGGGGAGCGCTCGGCCGGATCGTGAATGCCCAGCGCGTCGCGAAGTGTCGCGAGATCGGATGGGCCGTCTCTCAGGACTTGTCGTCCTCGCTTTTCGCGGTGACTTCCGGCGTCTCGTCCTGCATCGCCTTCATCTCACCGCGGAAGTTGCGGATTCCCTGGCCAAGCCCCTTGCCAAGCTCCGGGATCTTGCGCACACCGAAGATGAGCACGAGAAGCGCAACGATGACGATGATTTCCATCGGGCCCAGTCCGAAGACTGCGAGAGGGAGCAGCGGTGCCGCCATGACGTGTGTCTCCTTGGGTCGCCCGCTCCGGAAGACCCCTGCCCGCCATTATTCCCGAAAGTTCGGCTTCCTGCATGAAGCTCGCCGGCGCGGGCGCTCCGCGCGGCGCGAACGGTCGGCGGCGCCGATCAGCGGTGTGCGTGCTCAATCCCGGCGGCAGAGGATGCGATCGTTACCGGCTCGCCGCGTGACCCCGGCGTCGTCGAGGCGCTCGAGCAGAGGGATCGCGTATTTGCGCGAGACGCCGAAAAGCTCCTTGAAGCGGGGGACTCCGAGCTTGTCGCGCCCGGCGGCGGCCTCCGCTTCGAGGGTCTCGGTCATCACCCGCCACGCCTTGCCCGAGATCCAGGTGTCGTCTCTCAGGCGCACCGCCTGGCCGCAACGGTCGGCATAGGCGAGCAGGCTCGCCGCCCCGGACTCCGCCCCGACGGCCGCGAGGACCTCCGCGGAGCTCCGCGCCTCGTATCCGATCCCCTCCAGGAAGGTGACGGCGCGGGCGAGCAGCTCCGCGTCCTCGCCCTGGGGAGCGGCCTCGTGGCCCACGAGGCGGACGTGTTCACGGTCGAAGTCGACGAGCCCACGCTCGCCGGCGATACCGAGCAGATCGCGAAAGGCCGGACCGCCCCATGCGGGAGCGAGCGTCGCCCGCATCCTCTCGGGCGCTGGCCCGGGGTCGAGCGGATCCCGCGCATGCCAGGCCTCGAGTGCTTTCCGAAGCGCGGTGAGCAGTGCGTCGACGCCGGACTCGTCCGCGAGGGTCTCCTTGCCGAGCAGCCGGATCCGCTCGGGGAGCGCTTCCTTCAACTCCCGGGGATCGAGACCCAGACGGAGCCCGGCAGTCTTGAGCTCGAGCCCCAACGGCCCGCGAGCCGCCACCTGGAGGCGCAGCCGGTTCGACCCGTCCGCCGCGGCGAGGCGCCGCACGCCCTCGCTCCAATCCGCCTCCGAGCGGCGAAGACGCGGGGGGTCGAGGTCGGCCACCTGCCCACCGGCGAGGGTCACGACAGGGCTGTAGCGGCGCACGATGAAGCGGTCGCCAGGCAGGAGCGCCAGCTCCTCCTCGAGCCGCACCTGAGCCGCCCCGTTCTCACCGGGCTCCAAAACGCCCGGGTCGGGGAGACGCAGACGCGCCATCACCTCGGCGGTGCCGTGGTGGACCCGCACCCGCATGCCGTCCTCGAGCGGGACGGGCGCGTCGTCGATGACGTCGATGCTCGCGTCGAGCACGTGGGTCGAGATCTCGCGGCCCTTGGGAACGAGCACGTGCCCCCGGCGAAGCTGCTCGCGCTCGACACCCTGCACGTTGACCGCGACGCGGCGGTGTGGGAGCGCGGTCTCGACCTTCTCGCCGTGCACCTGCAGCCCACGGATTCTCCCGCCGACCCCGCCGGGAGCCGCAACCAGCTCGTCCCCGACGTGGAGGGCACCGCCGAGCAGGGTGCCGGTGACGACGGTCCCGAACCCGCGCGAGGCGAAGACGCGATCGACCGGCAGGCGGGCCCACGGCCCGTCCTCGCGGGCGGGCAGATCGTCCGCGACGTGGGCGAGCGCCTCGCGGAGGGCCTCGAGCCCCTCACCGGTCACCCCGCTGACCGGGAGGATCGGCGCGCCGTCGAGGAAGGTCCCGGCGAGGGTCTCGCGCACCTCTTCCTCGGCGAGTTCCGCCAGTCCCTCCTCCGCAAGATCGACCCGTGATAGCGCGACGAGTCCGGCGCGGATCCCGAGCAGCTCGCAGATCGCGAGGTGCTCCCGCGTCTGAGGCATCACGGACTCGTCCGCCGCGATGACGAGCATGACGAGATCGATGCCGGTCGCGCCGGCGAGCATGTTGTGGACGAAGCGCTCGTGGCCCGGCACGTCGACGAACGAGAACGAGCGTTCCCCGATCTCGGCGTACGCGAAACCGAGGTCGATGGTGATGCCGCGACGCTTCTCCTCTTCCCAGCGGTCCGGATCGGTGCCCGTCAACGCCTGGACGAGAGTGGATTTTCCGTGATCGATGTGGCCGGCCGTTCCGACGACGACGTGGTCCGCGTCCTTGGTCATGACCCCCCGTCCAGGTCGAGCCCCGCCGACGCCGTGGGATCGGCGGACGGCGGGACGAGGTGGCGTCTGACGGAAGCCACCGTCGCGAGAACCTCGGCGAAGTCGAAGGGCTTGCTGAGGCAGGGTCGGCCGAACCTCCGGAGTGTCTCGGACGCGCTGGCCGCCCCGAAGTCCCCGGTCGTCAGAACGACACGATCGACGAGCTCGGGAGCGCTGCGCCCGAGCTCGAGCAGCAACGCTTCGCCCGACACCTCCGGCATGCGCAGGTCGCTGACGAGGACATCCGGGGCACGCTCCTCGATGCGCGACAGCGCCTCGGCGCCGTTCCCGAAGAGTTCCACCCGCGCGCCGGATTGGCCGAGCACCTCACCGAGGCACTCCGCAACTGCCGGCTCGTCGTCGACGACGTAGATCAGCGCGCCCTCGAGGCTCGGCTCGACCGGCATGACCGCCGCAGGCTCCGGTAGGACGACCTCGACACCGGGGCCGTCGCCACAGGGCAGATCGACGAGGAAGAGAGCTCCGCCCTCCTCGGTAGCTTCGATCGTGACGCGCCCTTCGTGATCGCGCGCCGTGGCGAGCACCTGACTCAAGCCGAGCCCGGTCCCCTTGCCCTCGGCCTTCGTGGTGAAGAACGCCTCGAATACCTGAGAGCGCATCTCCGGCTCGATACCAGGGCCGGTGTCGCCGATCCCGATCCGAACGTGTCCTTCCCCCGCACGGGTCAGCTCGACCCGTACCTCGCGGTGCCCGTCGTGCCCCTCGAGCGCGTGGAGCGCATTCGTGAGGAGGTTGATAAGGAGCTGCAACAAGCCGTCCGGGTCGCCTTTGACCGCGGGCACTTCGGCGTCGACTCGCAGCGAGGCGGAGATGCCCGCCGTGCGGTACGGATAGGCGACGAGCGAGAGCGCCTTCTCGGCCAGCGCACCGAGCGAGACGAGCTGGCGCCCGCCGTCCTGCCGGCGTGAGAGCGCGAGCATGTTCTTGACGATGCGCTCGCAGCGTTGCCCCTCGCCGAGGATCGTGCGCACCCAGTCCGTGCGCGACGGCGCATCGGGCATGCCGGAAAGCATCTGCGCGTAGCCGAGCACGGTCGACAACGGGTTGTTCAGCTCATGCACGACGCCGGAGATCAGCTCACCGAGCGCAGAGAGTTTCTCCGCATGGATGAGCTGACGCTTCTGACGCAGCGCATCCGTCACGTCCTCGAGCACGAGGAGCACGTCGTCGCGGCGTTTCGTACCCTGATGCAATCCGTTCTGCGCGGGAACGACGCGGACGACGAGAGTCCGGCTCTCGTCCGGGAAGAAGACCTCCGTCGACATCGTCTTCCCGGCGGCGGCCTCGCTGAGCAGCGGAGTCAGAGAGACGGCGCCGAGCTTGGTCAAACGCGCGTCGACCTCGCCGGGGAGCGCGCCCAGGCTCTCGAGCACCTGACGTCCGGTGCGATTCGCGTGGCGCAGCCGCCCACTCCTCGACAGGAGAGCCACACCGACGGGGAGCTCCTCGACGGCGTCGCGAAGGCGGTCTTCTTCCTTGCTCCGCTGACTCTCGATGCGGTCGACAGCCATCGACAACGTCGCGAGCACGGCCTCGGCGACCCGCGCCGCTGCCTCGGGAGGAGCGCTCGACCACGACAGCGCGATGCGCGCGCGTCCCGTCGGGCTCGGAGGAACGACCCAGAAGCCGGAGTCCGGCCGCGCCTCTCCCGCGGCGATCCGCGTCGCGAGCCCTCCCGCATCGGGCGAGGGCCACGTGTAGGTCGCAGTCTCGGTGCCCTCCGGGCTGCTCAGATCGATCTCGACCGAGCCCGTACGGGGCCCGAGTAGCTGACTGAGCGTCGTCGCCGTGGTCTCGACGACACGCTCGGGGTCGACGGCTTGGGCGAGCTCGCGCGTGAGTTCGAAGAGCATCGCGACTTCGAGCGCCGCGCCGTTCTCGCGCTTGCTGCGTCTCTCACGTCTGGAGAGTTCGACGAGAGCGGTTCCGAGAAGCCCCGCGGCCTCTTGCACGGCTTCGAGCTCGTCGTCGCGGAACGACTCGCCCGCGCGCCCGAGCAGGAGGAGCCCCGCGTCGAGGGACTCGAACGGCAAGAGCACCGCGTGATCGAGAGACAGCGTGCGCAGGAGGTCCGCGAGAGCTCCCGAACGGCGTCCGCCGAGCTCGAGGCGCTGCGCGCGTGTCGGCAGCTCGTCGAGCGCGACCGGTGGGAGGTCGATCGGAAGCCAGGAGCTTTGCTCCCGGCGGAAACACGTCTCCGGGACACGGCGATCCGCGTCGACGTAGGCGACGAAGCCCGCGAGCTCGGTCACGACCTTGGCATAGGCCAACCAGCCCGCAACCGCCTCGCCCGCATCGTTCGCGAGTATCAGGGCATGCGCGAGTCGCTCGACCCGCGGCCCGTCGCTATGTGTCATCGAAGAAGAAGACCCGCTCATCGACCCCATTTGATCCATGACTCCCGGAAGGGGAGCTGTACCAAGCGGAGATTCTACACGAGAACGGGCGGATTCACGGGAATCCGCCCGAAACGGGCCGAAACACCAGGACGCGCTCTACTCGGAAACGCCGTCTCCCGAACGAGAATGGGAAACTCGCGCGGCCTGCGAGGTCTTCGGACTGCGCACCGGCGGCTTGAAGCCGCGCGGGCGGCTGAACATCCGCCGCAACCGTAGCTTCGCCTGAGTCTCGATCTGACGAACGCGTTCACGGCTGACACCCATCTTCTCCCCGATCTCCTTGAGAGTGAGGATCGGAGAGCCGTCGATGCCGAAGCGGTGCTTGATGACCACGCACTCCTGGTCGCTCAGGTGTTGGAGCGCCTCCGCGACGAGCCCCGTCCCTTCGGTGCGAAGCAGACGGTCCTCGGGAGTGTCCGTGTCCTGATCGACGAGGTAGTCACTGACCGGCGTCTTCTTCTCCTTGCCGACGGTGTCGTCGATGGAGAGTTCACGCGCGTTGACCTGCAGCGTCTGATCGACCTTCTTGACCGACACCGCGAGCCGTTCGCCGATCTCGTGGCGTTCCGGCGTGCGACCGAGCTCCTTGCGTAGAGCGTGTTCCGTCTCGCGTAGCTCCTTCACCTTCTTCATCTGGTAGGTCGGCACACGCACGAGGTTCACCTGCTCGGCAAGAGCCTTGAGGATCGACTTGCGGATCCACCAGATGGCGTAGGTGATGAACTTGGTCCCCTTCGAGGGATCGTAGCGTCGGGCAGCTTCGATCAGTCCGAGGTTGCCTTCGTTGAGAAGATCCTCGAGCGGGAGCCCGAGGTTCCGGTATTCACTGGCCACTTTGACGACGAAGGAGAGGTTGGACGCGACGAGCGTCTCGAAAGCCTCCGTGTCGCCTCGCTTGACCCGTTGCGCGAGCTGCTGCTCCTGCTCTTTCGTCAACAACGGGTAAGCACGGATCTCGGAGAAGTAACGACTGAGAACCGTCCTCTCGGCGCTATCTCGTGTCGACATGACGCTCCCAGGTCCCGGCAAGCGAGCGAACACGTGCGCGTGAGACGAGAGCGGCTCCCGACCGACCTAGCGGAAGCGTAACCTCGACCGTCGGCGAGCCTCGACCTCTAGGCTCGGAGCCCGACCCTGACGCGTGCTCCTTCCCGCCTGCAGCGCCCTCCCATGAAGGGCGTTCCCCCAGCGCAATCGAGAGTTCCCCGTACTCCCGACCTCTTCCGGTTTCGGTGCCCCACCCCGTACCGTGTCGTGTTTGCACCGGCGACCTGTGGGGGGGCGACCACGATCCTTCTGCTGGTGAGGACCAATATGGCGGGGAATGCCCCCGCGCGTCAACAGCCCAAGCGCCGCGATCGTGTGAAACCTCAGCCTTTGAACGCCAAGGCGAATGGTCAGAAGATGCGGGCGGACGGTCCTGAGAGAACGCGAAAGCTGACGCCCTGCTGACCCAGGGTTAGCCCGACATCGCTAATATTTTTGATTTCTGCTGCAGAAATCAGTGCACGTCGTACGGGCCGCGCGAGCGCCCCCCCTCGTGGACATCGAATCGAGGCTTCTTTCGGAAGATCCGCTTCAGATGAAAGCGCAGAGGAAGTCGAGGAGACCGCGGGGCCCGGGGCCCGCGGGGCATGACGAATCGCAGGTAGATGAAGCCCGCGACGATGCCACCGAGATGCGCGAGGTGCGCGACCTTGTCCCCAGCGCCGGACTGGATGGCCGAGTAGAGCGAGATGACCGCAAAGAAGATCGCGACCATGCGCGCGCGCAGAGGGAATGGGAGCGGGAACAGGAAGACTTGCTTGTTCGGGAAGAGCACTCCGAACGCGAGGACGAGGCCAAGCACGCCCCCCGAGGCCCCGACGACATAGGCGTGGTTCCCGCGCAGCAGCCCGATCAGGACGAAAGCGAGCCCGCCCCCGATCACGCAGACGAGGAAGTACCGGATGAGACCCCGCGTGCCCAGCGCCCGCTCGACGTCGCCCCCGAAGAAGTAGAGGCCGATCGCGTTCATCGCCAGATGCATCAAGCCCCCGTGCAGGAGACCGTAGGTGACGAGCTGCCAGAGGAAGAGGCGCTTGATGCCCTCGGGCGAGAGCGCGAGCAGCGACGTGAGCACTCTCTCCGGATCGAAGAGCCCGGCCAGGGTCTGCGCGGCGAACGCTCCAGCGAGCGTCAGAAGCAGCAGCTTGACCCCGGGAGTGATCGGCGGGAAGGCGAATTGCACCGTTCCGCCACTTTGAGGACCGCGGGAGTACGACATGTCGGGACATTATACCGCGCCCGATGCGCGAACAACACACCTGAGGTGACCCCGGAAAGGTGCGGAGGGAGCGGCGGCGCCGAGTCGGCCGCCGCGCCCCGCGGCGAGCTTCCCGCCAGACGACGATGAGTGCGCCCTCAACCGGCTGCGGTTTCAGCGTGCCGTCGTGGGTGACGCTGCGGCTTCCGCGGCAGCCCGGCACGCCCGCGCGACGGTAGAACACGAAAGAAGTTCGACGACGAGAAGCTGCGTCCGCACTCGTTGCACGAGAAGCGGCGCACGATGCCGGGCGCGCGGCGATTAGCGCGGGTGCCGCGGCACTGGAAGCGGTAACGCACGACGTCGCCGGGCTCGAGCTTGTGGTGCGCGCACTCGGAGTGCAGGCAGAAGGTCGGGACGAAGCGCTGGACGTCGCGGCGTGTGGAGTGACGGGGCCTGGCCAGGCGCGATGGAAGCACGGAATCGGGTGCCTTGGGGCGGCGCGGGCGGCCCGTCCTCCCGCGTCCGGGATAACGGCGCGGGAGCCTCCCGTCTTCAGCGGGCCGGCGCGGAATCCGCACCTTTCCGGGGTCACCTCGGAGAGAAGGCAAAGCTAATCGCCCCTCTTAAGAAATTTGTTACGACTCCGAGATCGTTCGGATCGTCCTGATCGAGCCCACCCGGGGCCGATTCATCGTTTTGCGCGCGGCGGGGTGGTGGCCTAGGGCCACGTTGAACCACATCTTGTGAGCGAGGGGACAAGGACGTTCTCATGGGTCGTGGAACCAGACTGTTGCTGCTCGGAGACGACGGCAAAACCCAAGCCGTCGACCGCCTTCGAGAAGCGCTAGACGCCTCGAGCGAGCCCGAGAAGCTCGGCGTCGCTCGCGTGGCGGCTGACGATGCCTTGGGCGCGATTCGCGCCGGCGATCTCACGCATACGATCACGAGCGAGCTCGTCGGGGAACGTCCCGTCTGGGAGCTGGTCCGTGAGGCCGAGGGCCGTGGTTACCACGTCCCGCTCGTCGTTCTCGAGCCCCTGCCGACCGAAAGCCGTGGCGAAGGCGAGTGCGTCCAGCCGCTGCCTGCGATCTACTACGACCCGCTGACCGGGCTGCCGAATCGATCCCTGTTCACCCAGTGGCTCAGCCGCGCGGTCAACCGTGCGCGGCGGCAGAAGGACTATCGCTTCGCGGTGCTGCTGCTCGACCTCGATCGTTTCAAGGTGATCAACAACAGCTTCGGGCACAAGACCGGCGACCGGCTCCTCGTCAGCATCGCCCGCCGCCTGATGACACACCTACGATTCTCGGATGCCGTGGCCCGCTTGTCGGGCGACGAGTTCACGATCCTCCTCGACGACATCTCGGACGTCTCCGACGTCGTCCGTATCGCGCGGCGCGTGCATCAAGCGCTGCAGGACCCGTTCATTCTCGCGGGCGAGGAGATCTTCCCGAGCGTCAGCATCGGCATCGCGCTGAGCGCGAGCGGCTACGAGCGCCCCGAGAACATGCTGCAGGACGCCGAGACCGCGATGTACCGCGCGAAGGCGACCGAAGCCGACTACGAGATCTTCGACCCCGACATGCGGCGGCGTGCGCGAGAGACCCTGCGCATGGAGACGGACCTGCGCCGCGCACTCGAGCGGGGGGAGTTCTCGCTGCACTATCAGCCGATCGTCCAGCTCCCGCGCGCCGAGGTCACCGGCTTCGAGGCGCTGCTCCGTTGGACTCATCCCGAGCGAGGGATGATCTCCCCGGGCGAGTTCGTGCCCGTCGCGGAAGAGAGCGGCCTGATCATCCCCATCGGGGAGTGGGTTCTCGGAGAGGCCTGTCAGCAGATGGCGCGCTGGCAGCGCGACGTGCCCGAAGCGCGCCGACTCGTCGTCAACGTCAACCTCTCGCGCAAGCAACTCCTCGACAACGAGCTCGTCCCGCGGGTCGATCAGATCCTGCGGCAAACGGGCATCGAGCCGGGAACGCTGAACCTCGAGATCACCGAGAGCATGGTGATGGAGAACGGCGCCGGCGCGATCGAGACGTTGACGCGATTGCGTGGACTGGGCGTCCACGTGTGTATCGACGACTTCGGAACCGGCTACTCTTCGTTGAGCTGCCTGCATCGGCTGCCGATCCACACGATCAAGATCGATCGTTCGTTCATCAGCCGTATGGGGCTCGACCTCGAGAGTTCGGAGATCGTGAGGACCATCGTCTCTCTCGCCCGGAGTCTCGGGAAGAAGGTCGTCGCGGAGGGCGTGGAGACCGGAGACCAGCTCGGACGCCTCGAGGCCCTAGGCTGCGATCTCGCCCAGGGCTTCCTGTTCTCCCGCCCCGTCCCGTCGGAAGAGGCGCGTCTTCTGATGCAAGCGCCGCTCGGTCAACCCGTCCCGGTCTGATCGCAAGGCAGAACTACTCGCGCTGAACCTTGGCCTCGCCGGTCTCGCGGTGGACGTAGAGCCACGCGCTGCCCGCGGAGTGGACGCCGATCTCGCCGGGGTCGAGGCCGCCGGCCGTGCATCCGTTTCGGTTGGCGCGGCCGCACTCGAAGGTCGTCTTCTCGCCACCGGCCTCGAGCACCCAGCGGTAGGCCCAGACACCGCGACGATTCTCCACCTCGGCGGTGATCTCGTTGGCCCCGTCCCGGACCAGCGAGCTGATGTCGACCCAGCCGGCCTCGAGCTCGCGCGGCGTCGCGATTTCCTGACCGTCGATGAAGATCCGCACCTCGTCGTCCGCGGAGAACACTCGCAGACGGACGACGAGGGCCTGCGTCTTCTGCTCTCCGAACTCGATCGCGGCGACCTTGACGCGCGCGAAGGACTTGCGCTCTCCCTCCTCGAGCTCGACGAGCACGCGCTGGGCGTCGACCTCGAGCACGCGGCACTCGAACTCACTTCCGTCCCGCAGAAGCACGAGGTCGAGCTGGTCATCCGCGACGAGAACTCCGCCGAGGGTAGACACGCAAAGCGCGACGAGAAGTAGGGCCTCCACGATCCGAGACATCCTCGACTCCTTCCCGGCTCCGGGGCGGCCAACGCGCGCTAGCGTCGTCCCCGCCCCCTCGGGGAGCGGGAGCCCACCGGATGCCGCCTTCATCACCACGCAGCATATCCTGTCGTGTCAGCGCTGCCGAGACCCGGCTCGCCGAGGAGCTCGCCGAGCTCGCGAGACGCGCCGGCTTGCCTTCCCAGCCAGGTCTCGCCATCGCGGGCCGTCACTACGTGGGCGGGGCCGTCAGGGAGCTCTCCCCTCCTCTGAGACGGCTCGTCGCGGACAGCTTGGTGCGGAACGAGACCGTGCGGCATGGCCGATGGCTATCGGTCCCGCTCCGCCGCCCCCTTCCTGCGGCACTCGTATGGAGCGGGCAGGCTTCGACGGAGCCCTGGCTCCCCCTCTGGCACGAGCTCACTTGTGGAGAGCTCCTCCCCAACTTGCTCGCCGACGCCCCTCTCCTCGCCCTCGCCGCCTCCTCCCCGTCGTTGAGGCTCCCGCTCGAGCTCCTCGACAGGGTCGCGCATCGCCCGCTCAACGTGTTGCTGCTCGGCGAGACGGGAACGGGGAAGGAGCTCGTAGCCCGGGCACTCCACGCCGCGTCGCAGAGGGAAGGACCCTTCGTCGCGGAGAACTGCGCAGCGCTCCCCGAGGGCCTCGTCGAGGCGGAGCTGTTCGGCGTCCGGCGCGGCGCCTTCACCGGCGCAGACACCGATCGCCAAGGCCTCTTCCTGCTCGCGAACGAGGGGACGCTACTGCTCGACGAGATCGGCGAACTCGCGCTTTCGGCGCAGGCCAAGCTCCTGCGCGTTCTCCAGCAACGCGAAGTGCGCCCGGTCGGAGGCGCGGACACCCTCAGCCTGACGGCCCGCCTCGTCGCGGCCACCCAGGACGAGCTCCCCGCACAGGTCGAGAAGCGTCGTTTCCGCGCCGACCTCTATTTCCGCCTCGCGGGGCTCACGGTGCTCCTGCCCCCTCTCAGGGAGCGCGTCCAGGACCTGCCCTACCTCACCGCGACGTTGTTCGCGCGACTCGAGGACGAGGGATACGGCGTGGGTTTGCACCTCGACGAACGCGCCCACGCGGCGCTCGCGCAACGTGAGTTTCCCGGCAACGTCCGCGAGCTCGACAACGCGCTCCGGCACGGCGCCGCGCTCGCCGAAACGCCGCGCATCCGTGAACGCGACCTGCCGACCGACGTCTTCGCCTCGAACGAAGGGACTCCCGGCGCCACCGAGACGCTACTCGCCGCTCTGGCGGAGGCGAACGGGAACAAGGCCGTCGCCGCACGGAGGCTCGGGTGGAGCCGCAGCAAGCTCTACCGGCGTCTCGCGCTGCTCGATCAGGACTCGCCGAGTGCGATCTCGATCAGCCGATCGAGAAGCTGCGGATAGGGCAGCCCCGTCGCGTCCCAGAGCTTCGGGTACATCGAGATCGGCGTGAAGCCCGGCAGCGTGTTCGCCTCGTTGACGAAGATCGCACCGTCGTCCCGCGAGACGAGGAAGTCGACCCGGGCCATGCCGCAGAGGTCGAGCGCGCGGAAGGCGCGGACCGCGTACGCCCGCAGCTCGGAGACGAGCTCGGACGGCAGCGGCGCGGGGATCAGGAGCTGCGACTCGGGGTCCTTGTACTTGGCGGTGTAGTCGTAGAACTCGCCGTGGGGGAGGATCTCTCCGGGGACGCTGACCTCGACGTCGTGGTGTCCGAGAACGGCGAACTCGATCTCGCGGGGGTTCGGGACCGCGGCCTCGATGACGATCTTCTCGTCGACGGCCGTCGCGACGTCGAGCGCGGCCTCCAGCTCGCTCGGCCCGGTGACGCGTGAGATCCCGACGCTCGAGCCGGCGCGCGCCGGCTTGACGAAGACGGGATAGCCGAGATCAGCGACGACTTCGGCGACCAATCCGGTCTCACGCGCCTGCGGCCCCGCGAAGACCGCGTCGCGCACGACGGGCAAGCCGTCGGCGGCGAGGACTCGCCGCGCGCGATCCTTGTCCATCGCAAGCGACGAGCCAAGCACGCCCGCGCCGACACACGGGATCCCCGCGAAGGCAGCGAGCCCCTGCAGGGAGCCATCTTCGCCACCCGCGCCGTGGATGATCGGGAAGAGCACGTCGATCGGCTCCGCGAGCGCCTCGCCGTCCGCCTCGCGACGCAAGCGGCGCTCGTGCGGAGACGCCGGCCAGCGCACGAGCTCGCCCGCCCCGGCGTCGAGCCCGCCGCTCAGAAGCTCGGCGTCGCCGAGCCGCGGGCGACCTTCGCGGTCGACACCGACGAGCAGGACGTTCCAGCGTTCCCGGTCGAGGTGCTCGTAGATGCCGCTCGCCGACACGAGGGACACGTCGTGCTCCGGGCTACGCCCGCCGAAGACCAGCGCTACCGTCTTCCTGTTCATCCGGCCCGTCCTCCCGCACGCTCGACACGGCGCTCGAGCTCCGCGAAGTCCGGCGCCTTGGCTCGCAGCCGGATGCGGATGACGTCGTCCTCCGCCTCGTAGTGTTCGACGGAGCCGCATCGGTGGGCCTCGGCGAGCAAATCGCCCCGGCTCGCCGGGATGGCCAGAGTGCCCGTCGTCTCGACGCCGAGCAGACGCGCCGCCAGCTCCTCGACGAACTCCTCGAGCCCCTCCCCGGTCTTGGCGGAGACGAACACGGCGTCGGGGCGCCATCGCTTCAGCTCCGCCACACGCTCGGGAGGGACCGCGTCGATCTTGTTGAAAACGACGAGGCGCGGCAGCTCGGAGAGCTCGCTCTCGCCGACGACTTCCTCGACGGTCCGAAGCTGCTCTTCGCCACCCGGATGCGCGAGGTCGACGACGACGACGAGCAGGTCGGCCTCGCCGGCCTCCTCGAAGGTGCTGCGGAACGCCGCGACGAGGTGGTGGGGCAACTTGCGGATGAAGCCGACGGTGTCCTTGAGCAGGAACTCGCCGCGGCTGCCGACTTCGATGCGGCGCACGGTCGGGTCGAGTGTGGCGAAGAGCCGGTCCTCGACGAAGACGCCGGCGTCGACGAGCCGGTTGAAGAGCGAGGATTTCCCGACGTTGGTGTAGCCGACGAGCGCAGCCTGCGGCATGCCGCGCCGCGCTTGCCGCCGCACGCTCCGGCCGCGCAGGAGTCGAGCGAGCTCGCGCCGCATGCGGTCGATGCGCCGCCGGATCATCCGGCGATCGAGTTCGATCTGCTTCTCGCCCTCACCCTTGGTGCCGGGCCCGCCGCCCACCTGCCGCGAGAGGTGGGTCCAGCGCCCCGCGAGCCGCGGGAGCAAGTACTCGAGGCGCGCGATCTCGACCTGGGTGCGCGCCTCACGGCTTCGCGCCCGGCCGGCGAANNCGACCGGGAGGTCGAAGATCTTCTCGAGGTTGCGCGACTGGGCCGGGCTGAGCTCCTGGTCGACGACGACGACGCTCGCTTCGAGCCCGCGCGCCATCACACCGACATCCTCGGCCTGCCCGCGACCGAAGAAGGTCGCCGGGTTGATCTTCCGGATCGGCAAGAGCGCACGCCCCGCCTCGGCGAAACCAGCGGTGTCCGCGAGCGCAGCGAGCTCGTCGAGATGGGCTTCGGTTTCGGCGGAACTCTCCTGCCCGGTCATGGGGCCGACGAGGTATGCGCCACCGCGTTCTTCGTTCAGCGTTTCAGCCACTCCCTGAGCGTCTCCACGTCCGGCGGCTCGGAGCTCGAGTACCTGACCCTCCCCGCGGCATCGACGACGACGAACCAGGGGAGCATCGAGGCACCGAGCTCTCGCTCGAGCCGCCCCCCCTCATCGTAGACGACGCGGCGGCGCAGCCCCAACTCCTCCGCCCAGGCGACGAAGCGTTCGCGGGTCTGCCGACGCTCGACGCCGATCACGCCCGCGCGGTAGCCCTCGCGCCCCAGCGCGCGGGCCCGGCCTCGCAGGCCGGCGACAGCGCGCTGACACGGCGGGCACCAGCGGGCCACGAAGACGAGTTCGACGAGCTCGGGTTGGACGCGCTCGCCCTGGCTTGCAGCAGCGAGCGCAGCGCGGAGAGCCTCCGGCGCCACCGGGAGCCCCTCCTCGGCCCACGCCGGCACGGCGAAAGCGGCGACGAGAGCGAGGAGCAGCACGCAGCGACGAAGCGGAGTCACGGCCCTCAGAGCCTCCCGATGCCCTCCCAGAAGAACCAGGCAGCCAAGGCGATCATCAAGACCGCGACGACCTTCTTGAGCGTGTTCATCCAGCCGCCCGGGCGCGGGAGGCTGGCCGCCATGCCGGAGAAGATCGCGAGGAAGAGGAAGAGCAGGCCGAGCCCGAGGCTGAACACGAACATCGCGATCGAGCCGAAGACGAAGCGCTGCTCGCGCATGACGAGCGCGACGAGCGGCGCGACGATCGGCGCCGCGCACGGCGCCGCGACGATCGCGGAGGTCGCTCCCATCACCGCGGCGCCGGTGTAGCCCTTCTTCGGCGCTCCACCGACACGATTCATGATGAACGCGGGCAAACGGATCTCGAACAGGCCCCAGAGGCTCAAGCCGAACACGAGCAGGACGGCGCCCACGATCGCGTATCCCCAGAAGTTCTGGGTGATCGAGCCGAAGGGGCGTCCGAGCAGGATCGCGCTCATGCCGAGGCCGGTGTAGACCGCGGACATGCCGAGCACGTAGACGAGCGCGCGCATGATGACGCGAAGCCGCTTGCGTTCCGCAGCCGCGCCCGCGGCGACGGCGCTCGATTCCGCACCGCCCATGTACGAGACGGTGATCGGGATCATGGGGTAGACGCAAGGGGTGAGCGAAGCGAGCACACCTGCGGCGAAGAAGATCCCGATCTTCAGCGGGTCGGAAGACTGGGAGACGGCCTGGCTGAGATTCGACGCGAGACCGCCGATCCAATCGCTGAACCCGGCAGCGAGGAGCGGGGTGAGTGCCGAGGAGAGTGCCAACATCGCTTACCCTCGATGGTGTGCGGAGCCGGGTTCTCCGGCTCCGCGTCTCGATCAGCCCTCGAGGACCTGATCGATCATGCCGGCGATGTCGCTCTTGGGGCGGTTACCCACCGCCTGGCCGACGACTTCGCCGTTCTTGAAGAGAATCATGGTCGGGACGGACTGGATGCCGAAGCGCTGCGCCGTCGCACGCGCGTCGTCGATGTCCACTCCGAAGAACTTCATCTTGCCGGTGTACTCCTGAGCGAGGGCCTCCAGCGTCGGCGCGAGCGCCTTGCAGGGGCCGCACCACGTCGCGGAGAAGTCGACCAGGACCGGCTGATCGGACTGCAGGACCTCGGTCTCGAAAGTGTCATCCTTGAGTGCGGGAAGGTTGGCCATGGGATCGTGTCTCCTACTGCGTTTTCACTGAACTTTCCAGACCCTTTGCGTTTCTTGGCGAAAGCGCCGGGTCTTGACCTTCGTCGTCAAGCGGGCGGGGCGGCCCGTCGAGCGCGCCCCGTACCAAACTCGACAACCTAGATGCACGGAGGCGTCGTTCGGTTACCGGTGAGGACGGGGCCCGAAGGCCGGTCATCATACACTCCCCGCGCCGGGCTTGACGGGCCCGTGGGCACAGTACGACGTTCTCTCTCGAGGGCCCGCGGGCTTACTGCGGGCTCTTCGCGGAGAGCCGATGCCCGACACGCGTTGCCCCTGCTGCGGGGCTCCCCCGGAAGAAGCCCAGCCGGACCGACTCGCGCGCTGCGAGTACTGCGGCTCGCTCCTCAGCCGTCCGGGCTGGGGCTCGACGCCGTTGACCGCGACGTGCCGCGTCGACGCGGCCGGCGCGCGCCAGAGGCTCCACCGCACGCTCGAGACCCGTACGAAGCGAGCATGGCAGACGCGCGACCCGCAGCTCGTCCGCTACCCGTTCCGACTCGTCGACGACCCACGCCGCCCGCTCGAGGCGCTCGCGCCGCTGCCGCCGATGATCGGCGCCCGCTGGCGTCCGTCGGGCTCCGATCTCGTGCGAACGAGCCTCAGCGACGACGAGGCCGCCCAAGAGGGTGAGCGCCGCATCCCCCCGATCGAAGAGCCCGCGCCCGGCAGCAGCCTGGTCTACTACCCATTCTTCCGCGTCGTCGCAGCCGCGGACGACGAAGAGAGCGCCGCCTGGATCGACGGCATCGACGGCCAGGTGATGCTGGCCGACGAGCTCCTCTCCCGCGCGGCGCGCGTCGGAAAGGCGCGTCTGCTGAGCGGGGGTCTCCAGGCCGCCGCCATCGCAGCGGTCGGCGCGCTCGTACTCCCCTTCCCCTTCTCGCTCGCCACCCTCGCCCTCGCTGTCGGCCTGCAGTGGCGGAGGCCAGGCGAGTGATGGACACGGCCAGCGTGGCAACGAAGGTCGCCCTGGGCTGCCCGCGTTGCGGCGGCGCACCGGAGCCGGCCGCCGGCCCCGGCCTGCTCGCCCGCTGCGGGTCGTGCGGCGTGCTCGGCCGCATCGACGACGGCGAAGGACTGAGGCGCCTCGCCCTGCTCCCGTCGATTGACGAAGGCTTCGCGCGCCAGGCCGCCACCGAGGGTCTGGACGAGGCCGGGCACGCCAAGGCACGCGCCTACGGCGTCGAGCTGCTCTTCGTCCCCTACTGGCGCGTACGCACCGTTCTAGCGGGCTTCCTGACCGGGCAGCGGCGCCGGACGCGGAGAGTCCTCGAGAAGATCACCCTCGAGAATGGCGGCAGCCACTACCAGTGGGAGGAGCGGGACGACGGCACCGAAGAGGTCAAGAAGGAAGTTCAGAAGCACGTGATGACGCTGATCGCCGCGTGCCCGCTCGAAGAGCTCGGCCTGCCGACGCTCGACAGCCAGCGCCAGGACCCCGGCGCGCTCGGCGTCGGCCGCCCGCTCGGCCGCGCTGGAAAAGCCGTCGTCTTCGACGAGTCGCTCCACGAGCGCGGGCAAGTGCTCGACCCGCTCGTCTCCAAAGCGCGAGCCGAAGCCGAGGCCGAGCTCCTCCTCGACCGTCACCGCGAGGGGCTCAAGGCCGGCCTCGAACGCGGCGCGACGCTCGACAGCGCCGCGCTCGATCGCGAGATCCACCTGCTCTACTACCCGGTCTATCTCGTGCGGGTCGGGCTGCGGGCCGCGCGCGGCAGCGTCGCCGTCGACGGCTGCACGGGCCGCGTCGTCTCGCTGCGCTGGCCCGGCGGCTCGCCCGAAACGGCGCAGGACCGGCGAGTCCTCGCCTTCGCGGGCGCGGCCTCCGGCTTCGTCGCCGCGTCCCTGCTCCGGCTCGCGTTGCTGCCTCCCGCCCTGATCGCCGACCCGGGTTCATCGTCGCTGCGCTGGCGCATCGCCGCCGCGGCGCTTCTGCTCGGAGGCGCCGCCTGGGCCGGGCTCAGGAAGCTCGCCGCAGTGCTCGGAGAGCGCCGATGAACACGCGCGCCCGCTTCCTCCCCCTCGCGTGCCCGCGCTGTTCGCAGGATCTCACCGGCCGTTCCGCGGACCGCGTCGCGTTCTGCACGCCGTGCTCCCGCGCGTACCGCTGCGACGGCGAGGAGCTCGTCGAGTTCCCCGTCGCCCACGTCACGGCCCGCCCGACCGGCGGGGGTTTGCTGCTGCACCTGCCGTTCTGGCTGCGAGGCGGCGCGGTGATGCCGGCGTTCCTCGGCGCGCGCCCGCTGACCCTCGCGCGTGTCGCCGCGGCGCGGCTCGACGCGTGGCCGGCTGCGCGGGGGCTCGGTGACGCCCTCCCGCTCGGTGCCAGACTCGCCCCCGAGGCGCTCGCCGAGACGGCGCGCCTCGCCAAGATCGCCTCCCCGTCGACCCGCACCCCCCTCGCGCTGCTCTCCGTGCCCGCCCTCGCGGACGGGGAGCGCTTCAGACTCCCGGGCTGGGACGGCGAGCTCTTCCTCGGCGACGTCGAAGAGGCCGCAGAGCTCAGGCGCCTCGCTGCAGAGTGAGACGGGCGAGTAGAATTCGCCCGGAGGTGCCATGAGCGACGTGTCCGTACCCCTCGAGAACGCGCTGCGCGACGCCCAGCGCATCGCCGTGATGACTGGAGCCGGGATCTCCGCGGAGTCCGGCGTCCCGACCTTCCGCGGCGAAGGGGGCCTCTGGAAAGGCCACCGCCCGGAGGAGCTCGCCACGCCGGAGGCCTTCGCGCGCGACCCCGAACAGGTGTGGGAGTTCTACGACTGGAGACGCACGCTGATCGCGGAGTGCTCCCCCAACGCGGGACACGAAGCGCTCGCCCGCCTCGAGCGACGCACGGAGGACTTCCTCCTGATCACGCAGAACGTCGACGGGCTCCACCAGCTCGCCGGTAGCGAGCGCATGGTCGAGCTCCACGGCAACCTCTGGCGCATCCGCCCCTTGGGCTCCCGACCTGCCGAGGGGCGGATCGACCGGCGCGCGCCGCTGCCTCGACCGCTCCCGCTTCGCGGGGACGACGGGACGCTACTCCGGCCCGACGTCGTCTGGTTCGGCGAGATGCTGCCCGAGAGGGCACTGCTCGCGGCCGGTGAGGCGGCCCGGAGCGCCGAGATCTTCCTCGTCATCGGCACCTCGGGCATCGTCGAGCCCGCCGCCTCGCTCGCGCGCGTCGCCGCCCAGGCGGGCGCCCGCGTCGTCGAGATCAACCCCGAACCCACTCCGCTGAGCAGCGTCGCCCACGACGTGTTCCGCGAGAGCGCGGCGGCCGTCCTGCCGCGACTCGTCCCGCCCGATAGCACCAAGGAGTCCTGATGAGTCGGCACCTTCACCTCGATCCTCTCGGCGGCGTCGCCGGGGACATGTGGCTCGGCATGCTCGTCGGCCTCGGGCTCGAGCTCGACACGCTCCGAGGCCTCGTCGAGCGCCTCGAGCTGTCCGGCGTGGCACTGAGCGCGGAAGACACCGCGCGCCGCGGACTGGCGGCGACGAAGGTCCACGTCGAGATCCGCGGCTGGACCGAGGGGCCGGGAGAGCACGCCGACCACCACGACCATCACCACGGCGCGCATCGCCACCTATCCACCATGCTCGCGCTCGTCGACAAGGCGGAGCTGCCGCCCCGCGCCGCGGCGCGCGCCCGGCGCGCGCTCGAGCTGCTCTTCACCGCCGAAGCCCGGGTGCACGGCAAGACGCCCGAGACCGTCCACCTGCACGAGGCCGGCGCGGACGACGCGCTCGTCGACATCCTGGGCACCTGCCTCGGACTCGACGAGCTCGGGATCGAGACGGTGAGCTGTTTANNGCCGCTTCCCGTAGGCGGCGGTCACGTGCGGTGCGCCCACGGACTGCTGCCCGTGCCGGTCCCCGCGGTCAACGCCCTGCTCGAAGGTGTGGCCGTCCGCGGGGGACCGATCGACAAGGAGCTGATCACACCGACGGGCGCGGCGCTCCTTCGCGCCGTCGTCGACGAGTTCGGCCCGCTGCCCGCGATGACGCTCGAGAGCAGCGCCTTCGGCGCGGGCAGCCGCGACGACGAAGCGCTCGCCAACGTGCTCCGAGGCTCGCTCGGCGAGCTCGGCGGCGGCCCCCTCAGCGGGCGCGTCAGCGTGCTCGAGACCGCGATCGACGACATGAGCCCGCAGGATCTGCCGGTGCTCGAGGCGCGGCTGATGGCGGCCGGAGCCCTCGACGTGCTCCGCGTCGGCGCCGCGATGAAGAAGGGCCGCGTCGGCACCCTCCTGATCGTCGTCGCTCCCGCTCAGGACGGCGAGCGCCTCGCCCGCGTGCTGCTCGACGAGAGCAGCACGCTCGGGGTGCGTGTGCGTGAAGAGCGGCGCGTCGAGTGGGCGCGTGCGAGCATCAGCGTCGACACCCCCTGGGGTCCGGTTCGGGTCAAGGAGGCCCAAGATCGCCACGGCCGCGCGCAGCGCGGCTTCCCCGAATTCGAAGACTGCCGCCGCCTCGCCGACGAGCACGGAGTGACGGTCGACGAGGTCCGTCGTGCCGCCCAGCGCGGCCACGACGATGCCTCGCACGACGAAGCGCCGAAGGAAGAGCGATGAACGAAGAGACGACCCCCCTGATCACGATCGACGCCGTCGGTGAGGTGCAGCTCCGAAGCGCGCGGATCACCCACGCGGAGAAGCACCCGAAGGCCGACCGCCTGCTGCGCCTCGAGGTCGAGCTCGGCAACGAGCAGCGGCAGATCGTCGCGGGCATCGCGGAGGCCTACACCCCCGAGGAGCTCGTCGGGCGCACCGTCGTCATCGTCGCGAACCTCAAGCCGGCGAAGCTGCGTGGGGTCGAGTCCCAGGGCATGCTCCTCGCCCTTACGGGCGAGGACGGAACGGTGCGTCTCGTGACGGTCGACGGCGACCTAGCTCCCGGCGCCAAGATCTCCTGAAGCTGCGGAGACCTCTCCGAGGAGGCGCTTCCCGAGCGCCTCTCTGACCTGCGGCGCCGCGCGGCGCGCACTGCGCGCGCTCAGGCGTAGCCTACGGTTGTCGAGCTCGGTCACCGGCTCCGCGCCGCCCTCGTCGACAAGGACGAGCAGCGCGAGTTCGCCCGGGAGCTCTGCCTCTTCGGCGTCGAGCGCAGCGACGAGCGGCCCGGTGACGACGGCCGCGACGCGGCGCGGGTCGATCGCCGGGTCTTCGGCGATGCCGAGGACCAACGCGCGCAGGTCGGCAGCCGCGGGGCGTTCCCCTTCTGCCGGCTTCGCGAGGATGAGAGAGCGCCCCTCGCGCGCGAAGTCGTCGAGCGCCGCGAGGTAGTGGCGCTCGGCCCGCGCACCGTCCCCGCTCCACACGAGCAGCGCTGGGTGCCGCCCCTCGCGCGCTTCGCAGCGATACAGCGTCAGCGCGAGGCGCTCGCCATCTTCGGCGATGACGACCTGCTCACGCCCGCAGGGGGCCGCCGGGGGTTTGGGAGCCCAGAAGCACGACACCGCGCCGAGCACACCGGCGAGGGTGAAGGCGAGCCCTGCGAGGATCAGCGGGAGGCGCATCGGCTTCAGTCCTGCTCCGGCGGCTTCTTCGGCTCAGGGGAGGGCGTTGTCTCCGGGGTCCGCGGCTTCTCGCCCTCGGGGCCACGGGAGCGCCGGCCGTCTCGCGGCCCGTCTGTGCGATCCCGGCGAGAACCTCCGCGGCGCTCGCCGCCCCGGCCTCGTCCTTCTCCGCCCTTGGCTTCGCCGCCCCGGCTCTCACCGCCGCGGCCTTCTCCACCCCGGCCTTCTCCACCTCTCCCGTCCCTGCCGCGACGCCCGCGACCGCCGTCGCGGCGCCTGCCTTCTCGGCGGTCCGAGCGGCGTCCACGCTTCTCACCGTCACGCGGTGCGGACTCTGAAGCAGGGCGCGAGGTCTTGGCGTCTCGGGCTTCCTGGGTGTCGGCCGGCGACTCGGGCTTCCCCTGGGGGGCGTTCTCGGGCTTGGGAGCGGTCTCGGCCTTCGCGCCGTTCTCGGCTTTCCGCGGCGCATCGCCACCCGGCGAGCATCCACGACAGCCCTTGCCACCCCGGCCGCGCCGATCGCGACGGGCTCCGGAGCGCCCGCCCTGGGCCGACTCGTCGAGCTCGTAGCGGAGGCAGCACATCAGCCTCCCGCATTGCCCTGAGATCTTGGCGGGATTGAGCGGCAATCCCTGCGCCTTCGCCATCCTCATCGAGACGGGCGCGAAGCCCTTGAGGAAGCGCGCGCAGCAGAGCTCCTGGCCGCAGTGGCCGATTCCGCCCTGGAGAACGGTCGCGTCCCGCACCCCGATCTGCCGAAGCTCGACGCGCGTGCGCAGCCGACGGGCGAGATCCCGCACCAGCGCTCGGAAATCGACACGCCCCTCCGCGATGAACTGGAAGGTCACTTTCTTGCCGGAGGACTGGACGTCCGCCCGCAGGAGGCGCATCGGCAGCTCGTACTCGCGTACGCGCTGTTTGGCGAGCTCGAGCCACTCCTCGCGGCGGGCCTCGAGGTGGGACTCGCGCTCCTCGTCGGCGCGGGTGGCCCGGCGCATGACCTTGCCGGGCGGAGGGCTCCCGACCCACTCGACGTCGAGCGGGACGCGGGAAACCCGCGCGAAGATCGTCCGCTTGTCGTGCTCGACCAGGAGCCGATCGCCCACGTCGAGGTCGATCAGCTCTGTGGAACACGTTATCGGGCGGGACTGGCCCGGAATCTCTACCTGGAGTACAAACACGCTGGTCGGGCTCCTTGGGGCCGCCATCTTAACCCTAGATGACTAGGACCCAGGAACGCTCGCGACGACAGGGCCTCCGAGCCCGGAGCGATCTCAGGTGGGAAAGAGCAGCAAGGGCGGGAAGGGCGGCGAGTCCGCGAGGGCTCTCGCCGTCAACCGGCACGCCCGCCGGGACTACGAAATCGACGACCACTTCGAGGCGGGCATCGCGCTCGTCGGGACGGAGGTGAAGTCCTGCCGCGAGGGTCGCATCCAGCTCAAGGACTCGTACGCCCGGATCGAGGACGGGGAGGTCTGGCTCCACGACTGCCACATCGCGCCCTACACCCACGGGACGACCAACAATCACGAGCCTGAGCGCCCGAGGAAGCTGCTGCTGCAGCGGCATCAAATCCAGCGCCTGATCGGCAAGACCGAGCGCACCGGCTTCACGCTGATCCAGCTCCGGGTCTACCTCAAGGGCCCCTGGGTCAAGGTGGAGATCGCGCTCGCCCGCGGCCGCGCCAAGCACGAGAAGCGGGACGTCCTCAAGAAGAAGATCCACGATCGAGAGATGGAGCAGGCGCTCAAGCGTCACTAGTCCTGAAACACGATCGTGTTCCGAGCCGGGAGTTCATTGCCGTTGTCGGCGAGCCATCGGCGACCCTGGCAAGGCGCGACGACGAAGCTGGTGCAGCGCTACTGCGAGGAGAAGCAACGAAGGCAGGGGCGTCGAGGGCCGGCGAGAACGGCAATGAGCTCCCGGTTCGGGACACTAGGGTCAAGTTTGTCTGTTCTTGTCCGAGGAGAGACACGGAGCGTCCCTTCTGCGGGGGCGGGGCGCGCGTGGTTGGGTCATGCATCAAGACAACGTCGGGACCTACGGCGGTGTGGCGGGACGCGTCTTCGCGGGGGCGTTCACTCTGGGGACCATCGTCACGACCTTCCTCGTCGGCGTCGGAGTCGTGCTCGAGGCGGCTGCGTTCGGCGCGGCGGATCTGCCGGCCGTGGCAGCGCTCTCGATGATGGCGCTGGTGACGCTCGCGATGAGCCGCTTGGCTCTGGACGCGTTTCATGGCGACTGGACCGGCTCGGTCCTCTCCCTCGTCGGCGGTTCGTGGAAAGAGGTCTTCCTCGTCAGCCTTCGCTTCACGGCGTTGATGGCCGCGTGGTTCGCGCCCCTGATCGTCGGCACGATGGTGCTCGGCGCGACGATGGCGGCGACGTCGGGCGCGATGGGCGCGCTCAACATGCCGGTGCCCCAACCCCCGATTCCCCTGCTGTTCTACGCGATCTCCGGCATGCTCTTCCATCCGGCCGCGCTGATCATCGCCGTGTCCGCCCCCGACTTCGGCTCGATCTTCCAGCCGGCGCACTGGAGTACGGTCTTCTCCGGGCGCAAGTCCGAGCTCGTGTTCCTGTGCGCGGTCACCTGTGGTGGCCCGATGGTCGTCTACGTGCTGGTCTCGCCGCTCGTCGTCGGTCTGATGTCATCGGGCGTCCAGGCGGCGATCGTCGGGGTCGTGATCTTCGCCTCTCTCATTGGTGGCTACTGGCTCACGCTCTTTTCGAAGCTGTGCGGCTTCTTCGCGCGGGGCAGCCGCGAAGTGAATCCGTGGGACGAGCAGAGCGCGCCCCAAAGTGGCTCGCCGCTCCCCCGCTACGCTCAGGCGAACGCGCCCGGTTCCTTCGCAGCCCCGGCTCCGGCTCCGCCGCCGCCCGCGCCCGTCGCGCCCTCGGCGATTCCGCTGGCAACGGCTGGCGCAGTTCCAGCCGCCGTGTCGCCGGGCGTGATCCCTCTGGGCTCTCCGCCTCCCGCCGCGCCCGCTCCGGCTCCCACGCCGCAGGCCGCAGCGCCGGCCTCGGTCCCGCTCGCCACGCCGGGGCCGATCGCTCAGGCGCCCGCCCCGGCTCCCGCGGCGCCCGCCGTACCCCCGCCGGGCAGCGCGGGTCCGCCGCTCCTCGAAGCGGAGCAGCGGGTCGCCGAGCTCCGCCATCGCCACGAGCAGGATCCCGCCGCGTTGGCTACGGAGCTGCGCGCGATCCACGAAGAGCACGCTCCGCATCCGGCGGTGCTCCACGCGCTCGTTCAGGCGGAGCAGGCCTCGGGCAACGGGGATGGGGCCATCGCGGCTGCCCGTGACGCCGTGCCGACCTGTCTCGCGGTGGGGAATACCGAACTCGCCGCCGAGGTGCTCGCTGCACTTGGCCCGAAGGCGATGCAGATCACGCTCGACGACGAAGCACGCCTGACCCTCGCCGGCGCTCTCAAGCCGCTCGGCCATCTCCGGCTTGCCGCCCGACTCTACGCGGCGGCGCTGCAGGCGCAGCCCGAGGAGCCTCGGGCCGTCAAGGGCATGCTCCAGATCGGTGAGCTGATGTGCCGGGGACCGGAGGGGCCCGCCGACGCCGTCAAGGTCTACCGCTTCCTGCTCGAGGCCGCTCCGAACTCGCCGCTCCGCGACTTCATCGAAGACGGATTACGAGACGCTGAGCGCCGGCTAGTGCGCGCCTGAGCGGGGAAAGAGCCGCCGGGTCCAAAGGAGCAGCGCGAAGCTCGTGGCGAGAGTCAGGGCGCCGTTGACTTGGTGCAGCGTTGCGAGCAGCACTTCACCCCAGCCGGGCTCCGGTTGGTCGCCGCGCAGGAGGATCGCGGTGAGCGCCGCGAGTCCGAGCACGAGCTGAAGCGGGATCAAGACCAGCAACGCGATGCCGCCTCGCCTCAGCGGCGGGTGGCTGCGCCGCACGCCCCACGCCCGCACGCCGACGACGATCCCCGCGACGGCGACGAGGCTCCCCCAGCCGATGTGAAGCACGGTGCCCCAGTCGTAGTGGCGCACGAGCGCGCCAAGCACGAGTTGCAGCACGAGGGAGTGGACGAGCGCGGTCGTCAGCGCGCGGTCGCGCGCGGCGCCTTCTTCGCCGGGCTCCGGCGTCGCGTGCCGGTAGCCCCGGCACGTCAACACGGCGAGGGATGCCATCGTGGCGAAGAAGAGCTGGCCGAAGACGCCGTGCACGACCGCGAGCACGAGGCTCGGCGCGGTCTCGGCCGCGTCCGTGCTCAGCGTGAAGTGGCCGGTGACGCGCAAGCCGCCGAGCAGTCCCTGGACAACGACCATGACGAACGCGGCGACGCCGAGCCGCCGCACGAAGGGGCGGTCGTCGTGGCGCCACAGGTGGACGGCGAGTACGAGCGTCGTCAAGCCAACGAGGCTCCCGAAGAGCCGGTGTGCGTGCTCGTAGTAGATGCCGCCGGTCATCCGCGAGAGCGGGTAGAGGAACATGTTCGAGCCGAAGGAGTTCGGCCAGTCGACGACGGCGAGGCCGGCTTCCCAGCTCGTGACGAGACCGCCGACGCCGAGCAGAAGCAGCGTGGCCACCGTCGCGACGCTGGCGAAGACGCTGCTCCATCCGGCACCTGCGCTCGTGCGTTCCCGCGCACCGCCGCCGAGGGCGGCGCCCACGCCGGCCAGGGCGGCCGACGCGAGCAGCGCGCCGGGAATCCACCAGATGGCGGCCGGCACGACCGTCTGGGTGTCGGCATCCGTCAGCAGACTCCCGAGGATCAGCATGTTCAACGCCGCGCTGAGCAAGCCGACCTGCAGGCCACCGCGCACGCCTCGCGCCGTGCGGCGCCCGAGGACGAAGCCGCCAGCGACCAGCGCGGCGATCATCAGCAGACCGACGACGACGGAGGGGACACGGGCGGGCGGGATACGGCTGCAGTAGCCGATGGCCCACATCGCGACCGTGGTTCCGAATCCGATTGCGAGGACGGAAGCGCGGTCCTCGCTGCGGACGGCGGTGCTCATCGCTTCATTCCTTCCAGCGCGTGATGAAGATGTTGGTCTCTTCCGCGTTGCTGTGGTGGCGGTTCGAGCCGAAGACGAAGAGCTCACCGTTCGGCGAGAACATCGGGAAGCCGTCGAACTCGCGGGAGAAGGTGACTTGCTCGAGGTTCTTGCCGTCGAGGTCGACCATCCACATCTCGAACTCGCGGCGCCCGTCGGGGTAGTTGCTCGAGAACACGATCTTTTCGCCGGAGGGGTGGAAGAACGGGCCGAAGGACGCGGCGTCGAGCTCGGTGACGCGGGTCTTGTTCGAACCGTCCGCGTCCATGACGTAGATCTCGAGCTTGCCTGGGCGGATCAGCCCCTGCCCGAGCAGGCGCCGATAGTCGGCGAGCTCCTCATCGTCCTTCGGGTGATAGGAGCGGTAGACGATCTTGCTGCCGTCCGGCGAGAAGAAGGGGCCGCCGTCGTAGCCCTCTTCGAAAGTCAGTCGCCTGAGGTCGCTCCCGTCGAGCGCCATCGTGTAGATCTCGAGGTCGCCGTCTCGAACCGAGGTGAACACGATCCGGTCGCCAGCGGGGGAGACCGTCGCCTCGGCGTCGTAGCCCGGGGTGTCCGTGAGCTGCCGCAGGCCGCTGCCATCGGCGTTCGCGACGAAAACGTCGTAGCTCTCGTACAGGGGCCAGACGTAACCCTGACTCATGTCGGGACGCACCGGACACGCCGGGTCGTGATGGTGGGTGGAGGAGTAGATGATCTTCTCGTCCCCGGGCAGGAAGTAGGCGCAGGTCGTCCGCCCCTTGCCCGTCGAGACGAGCTCGACGTCGCTGCCGTCGAGGTTCATTGTGAAGATCTGGTCACACTCGTACGGCGGTCTCGTCGACTGGAAGATCAGCCGGTCCCCCGCGAACGAGAAGTAGGCCTCGGCGTTCTCCCCTCCGTCCGTCAGCATCGAGAGCTCGGAGAAATGCCGCTCGCGCGCGTCGGGTGCGAAGGTGCGGGGCAGCTCGGACGCGGTGTCCTTGGCGGCCTCACTCTCGGGGGAAGGCGCCGGGGCGCAGGCCGAAGCGAGCGCGGCGAGCAGGACGAGACACGAGACTCTGTACATCACACCCCTCTCTTAACCCGACTTGACGGCTCGGGCTTGGTCGGTATGTCAGCACAAGGGCGGAGGGGTCGCAACAGCGGGCGGGCTCGCCCGGGCTATCGACGCCAGAAGCTCGGTGCGAAGAGCAGGAGCACGGTGTAGAGCTCGAGACGGCCGCAGAGCATCAGGAACGAGAGCACGAGCTTCACCGGTGCGCTCATCCACGCGAAGTTGTCCGTCGGGCCGACCTCGCCGAGTCCCGGACCGACGTTGCCGAGCGCGGTCATCGACGCGGTCCAGCTCGTGACGAGGTCGATGCCGTGCAGGTTGATCACGAGCATGCCGATGACGGCGAGCAGGATGTAGGCGGCGAAGAAACCCCAGATCGCGGCGAGCACCTCTGCCGGGACCGGCCGGCGCCGATAGACGACGGGACGGACGGCGTGGGGATGCTCCATGCGGCGGAAGCTGCTGCGTAGGGCCCGGAATGCGAGCAGGGTGCGCATGGTCTTGACGCCGCCGCCCGTCGAGCCCGCCATCCCGCCGAGCACGAGCAGGATGACGATCGCCCCGTGCATGGCGAGCGGCCAGAGTTCGAAGTCCGCCGTCGCGTAGCCCGTTGTCGTCATCAGCGAGATGACGGTGAACGCGGAGTCCTCGAGCGCCTGCAAGAACGGCGTCCCACGCAGCGTGAGCAGGAGGGTCGCGGGGAAGAGGAAGATCGCGATCAGGGCGAGATACCAGCGGAACTCCTCGTCGCTGAACACGTCGCGCACACGGCCGGTGACGGCCTTGAAGTGCAGGACGAAGTTCGTGCCGGCGAGGAACATGAACACGATGATGACGACGCGGATGAAGTGGCTGTCGTAGGCGGCGATCGAGGCGTTGCGCGGTGAGAAGCCCCCGGTCGCGAGCGTCGTGAAGGAGTGGTCGAGCGCGTCGAGGGCCGGCATGCCGCCGAGGAAGAGCAGGAGCCACTCGAGCGCCGTCAGGCCGACGTAGATCATCCAGAGGTTGCGGGCGGTGACCGCGAGCCGGGGAGAGATCTTGTCCGCGACGGGGCCGGGCACCTCGGCCTTGAAGAGCTGCATGCCGCCGACGCCGAGCAGCGGGAGGATCGCGATCGTGAACAGGATGATCCCCATCCCGCCGATCCACTGCGTGAACGAGCGCCAGAGCAGGATCGAGCGGGGAAGGGCTTCGATGTCGGTCAGGATCGTCGAGCCGGTCGTCGTGATGCCCGAGACCGCCTCGAACCACGCGTCGACGGGGCCGAGGTGGCCGGAGGCCACGTAGGGCAGGGCGGCGATGGCCGATGCGCTGACCCATCCCATGCACACGACGAGGAAGCCGTCTCGCGTGCTGAGATTGCCGCGCGCGTTGCGGCCGAGATAGGCACCGGCACCGGCGAACGCGAGGGCGACCGCGCTCGCGACGACGAAGGGGAAGAACGGTTCGCTCCGCAGGAGCGCAAGGCCGAGAGGCAGCAGAAGGAACGCCGCCATCAGGGCGGAGAGCGCGGCGACGATCCGGAGTGCGAGCCGAATGTGCATCGCTCAGTGCTTCTCGAGGATGGCCGCCACCTTCTCGGCAACGGCGGCCGGGGTGAAGAGCACGGCGCGCGCTCCCGGCGGCAGAACGTCCATCCCGGTCGGGACGAAGACCTCCTCCTCCGTCTTGACCGCGGCGATGATCACGCCGCGAGGGAGCCCGAGGGTGTGGATCGCACGGCCGACGAGCGGCGAGTTCTCGTCGAGCTCGACGACCGAGATCTCCATCTTCTCTTCGGGCAGTCGGGCGACCTCCTCGAAGTGCTCGCCGCGGACGAAGCGCAGGATCGCGCTGACCGAGGCGAGGCGTGGCGAGACGACCGCGTTGATGCCCATCGTCTCCGCGACGTCGACGTAGACCGGGTTGTCGACGAGCGCGATCGCGCGCGGCGTACCGGCGCGTTTCGCGATGACGGAGGAGAGCAGGTTCGTCTCCTGGTCGTTCGTCGCGGCGACGAAGGTCGTCGCCTGTTCGATGCCCGCCTCGAGGAGGATCTCGTCGTCGAGCACGTCGCCGTGCAGCACGAGTGCATCGGGGTGCTCGATGGCGATCTTCTCGGCTTCGCTGCGGCTGCGCCGGATGATCGTCGTGTGGAAGCCGGCGAGGAGCGCCTCGCGGGCCACCATCTTGCCGATGTCGCCGCCGCCGCCGATGATGACGCGCGGTGCGCGGTCGATCGGTTGCTCCATCGCGCGGAGGATGTGCTTGATGCCGGCGGGGATCGACGAGAAGTAAGCGATGTCGCGCGGCTCGAGTGTCACGTCGCCCGAGATTCGGACGACCTCGCGATTGCGGTAGATGACCGGGATGAGGAAGCGGTAGTCCGGGAACATCTCCGGGAGCTCGGCGAGGCGCTTGCCGACGAGGCGCGAGTCGTCGTCGATGCGGAAGCCCGCGACGACGATCTTGCCGTCGAGCAGCTCGGCGACGTCGATCGCATCGGGGATCCGGATCAACGCGAGGATGCGTTGCGCGGCGACCGCGTCGGGGTTGATCGAGGTGGTCTCACCGGGCCAGTGTTTCGCGAGCTCGGGGAGGTTCTGGATGTGATCGGGGTTGCGCAGGCGGATGACCTTCTTCTGAACCTGGAACATCGACCCCGCGATCAGCGCGGTGATCATGTTCACTTCGTCGAGGTTGGTCACCGCGAGGAGCAGGTCGGCTTGGTCGAGGCGCGCCTCCTGGAGCGCGGAGAGCGAGCAGCCGTCACCCGTGACGACCTGGACGTCGAGCCGGTCCATGATCTCGCGGGCGTTGTCGGCGTCTCGCTCGACGATGACTACGTCGTGACCGTCCTCGGACAGGCGCTGAGCACAGGTGGTCCCGACGACGCCCGCGCCGACGATGACGATTTTCTTCGACACGACTGACGACCTCCAGGGCTCGGGACGGCAGAACCCAAGACGGCAGTCCCAAGATGGCGGAAAGTAGCACGAAAGGCATCCTTGGACAGGGGGTGTGAATATGAGGCGAAGAATCTGATGGCTGACGACAACTCCGCGCGGGGCGTGACGATGCGAGAGGGAAAAGTGCCTTGGGAGCTGATCGCGGATGCGGTGCGCAGTCGCTTGCCGCTGCCGGACGATGTGCTCCTCGGGCCGGCGGCCGGTGAGGACGCGGCGCTGCTCTCGCTCGGCGGTGAGCTCTGGGCGCTGGCTTCCGATCCGATCACCTTCGCGGCCGAGGACGCGGGGCGGCTGGCCGTCCTCGTCAACGCCAACGACGTGGCGGTGCGCGGCGCCCGGCCGCGTTTCTTCACCGCGGTGTTGCTCGTCGCCCCCGACGAGGCGAGCCCGGAGCGCGTCGCGAGCCACCTCGGCGCGATCCAAGAGGCTTGCGCCGAGCTCGGCGTCGCCCTCGTCGGTGGGCACACCGAGGTCACGCCGGGGCTACCGCGACGTCTCGTCGTGGGGACGATGCTCGGCCGCGTGGAGGGGCGCGCGATCACGACCGGAGGACTGCAACCGGGCGACGTGATCGGCCTGACCCGCGCGGCTGGACTCGAGGGCACCGCGATCCTCCACGCGGAGCACGGGGAACGCGTCGCGGAGGCAGACGGGGGCGGAGCTATGCCGCCCGTGGACGAGGCGCTCGGAGGGAGTGGGCTCACGGTCGTCTCCGAGGCGCTCGCCCTCGCCAAGGTCGAGGGGGTGCACGCGCTCCACGACGTGACCGAGGGCGGGGTGGGCGAGGCACTTCACGAGCTTGGCCAGGCGTCGGGCCTCGCTCTCGAGGTGGCGCGCGCTGCCGTGCCCGTGAAGCCGGCGACCTTGCGCCTGTGCGCCCCGTTCGGCATCGACCCGCTCGGGCTGATCGGGTCGGGGGCCCTGCTCGTCGGCTGCGCGCCGGAGGCGCGCGAGGCAGCCGAGTCGGCCCTTGCGCCGCTCGGCGTGCCGTTGACCTGGATCGGCCACGCGGCATCGGCGGACGAGCCAGGGCTCTGCGGCGTCCCGCGCTTCCCGCGTGACGAGCTGCTCCGCACCCGGCTGATGGACGGCGTCGATGCGGTGCTCTTCGACATGGACGGCACGCTGATCGACGCGGAGTACGACTGGCGAGCGATCCGCGACGAACTCGGGGTGCGCGGGCGCTCGATCATCGACGAGCTCGACGCTCTGGCCGAGCCGGAGCGTGGCCGTAAGTGGGCGCGCCTTCTCGACATCGAGCGCGCGGCCACGCGGGCGGCCCGGCTCCACGGCGGCGCACACGACTTGCTGGACGAGTTGCGCCGCCGCGGCCTCCCCACCGCGCTCGTCACCAACAACACGGAGGAGAACACGCGATACCTACTCGAGCGTTTCGAGCTGCGTTTCGACGAGGTGCTCACGCGTGACACGGGGCTCTACAAACCCTCCGGCGCGCCGCTCGTAGAAGCGTCGCGGAGGCTCGGGGTCCCCATCGAGCGCTGCCTGGAGCTCGGCGATTCCCGCTACGATCTCGCCGCGGCCGAGGAGGCGGGGTGCCGGCGCATCGTCGTGGTGGGTCCTGGCATCGGGGAGGCCTGGGCGCGAGGGGCGGATCACGGTTTCGCGGACCTCGCAGCCCTGGTCTGCTATCTTCGCTGCGCCTGATTCGACGAGGAAGCCGACACGATGCCGATCTGCCCGAAGTGCCGTGGAGAGTATCGCCAGGAGATCCTGGTCTGTGCCCATTGCGACGTGCCCCTCGTCCCGGACGAGCAGCACATCCCCGACAACCCCCTCGGCACGCCCGAGAAGATGGCGGCCCTGCTCTCCGAGAAGGAGCTCGCCGTGCTCGCGACCGGCTCGCCGGGCGGGGTGGCGGATCTCCGGGATCAGTTGGCCCGGTGGGCGGGGTTGCCGAGCATCGTCGCGGCGCCGAGCGCGGGCGGGACCTGTCAGCCCCGCCTCGCGGTCTTCGTTGCGAGCGAGCAACTCTCCGCGGCGCGGAAGTTCTTCGATGACGGCTTCGAGCCCGCGTTCCGCTCCGAGCTCGTACAGCTCGTCGACGAGGAGGCTCAGGACGAAGAGCTCGATGAAGCCTCCTTTGCCGAGTGCCCCGCGTGCGGCGCGGACACGGCGAGGAGGCAGGGTCCCGAGTGCCCGGAGTGCGGCCTCTTCCTCGGTTGAGGTCCCTTTTTCTTGGAGTGGGGAGAGAGATGAACTCGATCGAGACCGACCGGGGCCGCCGCCGCTGGCTCCTGCTGGGCATCGTCGCCGCGGGAGTTGCCGTCGATCAGTTCAGCAAGATCCTCGCGGAGGGGGCCTGGGCGAACCAGCCGCCACAGGATCTGCTCTTCGGCTGCTTCACGCTGACCTACACGCTGAACCCGGGGGCGTTCCTCTCACTTGGGGGCGGCCTGCCCGACGGCCTGCGGCAAGCGCTCTTGATCGGCTTCGTCGCCGTGTTCGCGCTCGGGGCGAGCGCCTATCTCATCTGGGCGCGCGAGGTGCGGAAGACGAGTGTCTGGGGCTTGTCGCTTCTGGCGTCGGGAGCGATCGGCAACCTGATCGACCGGCTGGTCTTCGACGCCGTTCGAGACTTCATGATCGTCCGCGTCGGCCCCGTGAGCACCGGCGTCTTCAACATCGCGGACATGGTGTTGCTCGCCGGGGCGGCATTCCTCGTCGTCGAGATCTTCCAGCGCGAGAAGAAGAGCGCCTGAGCCGGGCTCAGAGCTCTTCGTTCTCGGGGTAGTAGAGCTCGATGCAGTTCGGGCAGATCCCGTGGCTGCACTCGGCCTCGGAGTGGGTCTTGATGTAGTCCTCGACCTCGGTCCAATAGCCCTCGTCGTTACGGACCTTCTTGCAATGACTGCAGATCGGGAGCAGCCCGCCCAAGGTCTTCACGGCGCCGAGCGCGCCCTGGAGCTCGGTGTTCAGGGTGTTGAGGGTGGCGTTCTGCAGCTCGATGTGGCGTCCCCGCTCCTCGAGCTGGCGCACGTGCCGGCGTTTGCCGAGAAGCAGCACCGTCAGCATGACGACGAAGGCGACGAGGAAAACGGAGAGGATGACGACGACGGTCAGGTGGAGCTTGCCCACTTCTCGCGAGTGCTTGAGGGACTCGATCTCCCGCTCGCGTCGGGCGGTCTCGTGAAGGTACTCGAGGCGCGCTACGCGTTCGTCGGTCTCGGTGCCGTGCATCTCGTCCCTGAGCGCGACGAAAGCCCGGTAGCTCGCGTAGGCCTTGGCGGGTTCGCCTCGGGCATCGTGAAGGCGGGTGAGCATCTCGTGAGCGTCCATGATCAGCGGCTTGATCTCGAGGCGCTCCGCGTCGGCGAGAGTCGAGGTCAACACGGAGAGGGCTTCCTCCGTGCGCCCGAGCGCGATCAGGGGGGCGGCGAGGTTCACTGAGCTGCTCGTCGCACCCCACTCGTCACCGCTCTGCCTGTAATGGGCGATTGCCCTGCGGAAGGACGCGACCGCCTCCTCCGGACGTTTGAGGTCGTCGCCGAGCACGTTGCCGATGTTGTTCTCGACGGCGGCGCGAAGGCGCGTGCGGGGAATCTGCTCGAGGATCGCCAGGCCTTGGCGGTAGAACTCGAGGGCCCCTTCGGGGTTGAGGCGCTTGCGCTCGAGGATCCCTAGGTGCACGAATCCGAAGCCCTGTCCTACGACGTCCTCGTCGAGCTCCGCGATCTTGACGGCCCGCTCGTAGTAGTGCCGTGCCTTGTCGTATGAGCCCAGCTCGAGGTAGACGGTGCCGACGTTGTTCAACAGGCCGACGCGTTTCTTGTAGTCCTCGTGCTCTTCGGCGTACTCGTGGGCGGGGAGCATGTACTCGAGCGCTTCATCGTAGACGCCGAATCGCATCAGGCAGTGCGCCACGCCGATCTGCGACTCCGCGATCAGCCTCCCGTTCCCTTGCGCCTCGGCGGCGGCGAGCGCGTTCTTGTAGCGGACGATCGCGTCGCCATAGCGGGTGCCGTACTGCAAGGCATAGCCCAGCGAGATCAGGACCCGGATCCGCTCCTCTTCCTCGTCGAGCGGCTCGACGATCTCGAGGGCGCGCTCGAGGCGCTCGATCGCAGAGTCGATCCGGTCCCGGTCGACATCGAACTCGGAGAGCATGCGCAAGGTTCGCGCTTCACCGACCTTGCTCCGCTGCGCGACCGCGAGCTCGTGAGCCCGCTCGGCGAGTGCGGGTCCGTCTTCTCCGCTCCCCTGCCGAGCGGCTTCCGCACGCTCGACGAGGGCGGCCCAACTTTCGCCGTCCTCCTCACCCACGGCCAGGGGCGGTGCCAGAACGATGCCGGCGAGGAGCAGGGACAACACAACTCTCCGCCGCGCCAGGGGGCGGAGGACGGACCAGGCTCGCATGGGGACCTCAGGTTGCTGTTTAGTGCGCCAGTGCTAATCGTCGTTGCTCTGTTAAGCGCGGTCAAGTCCCGGGGCCGGCCAATCTCTGCGCTCACCGTATTGCGAACGATAACGAATTAACTTGGTGATTGCGATGGGCTTGGTGAGGGAGGCGCCATGCCGACCGGAGCTCGGGTGCGCGAGCGGCGCCGACGAAGGAGCGCCCCCTATCGGTGGTTTGCGCACACGAACGGGCGCGCGACGCGCGAGCGAGGCGAGGACGCTTCTCGTGCTTCTCCCTACGCAGCCGCCTCGTCCTCGCCTTCGCCCGGAATCGCATCGGCGAGTTGCCACGCCCCCAGGCGCTCCTCGGTCAGGCGCCGTCACATGCGTCGCCCACGCCGTCTCCATCCGAATCCTCCTGGGCGGGGTTCGCATCGTGGGGGCAGTTGTCGAGCGCGTTTTGGACACTGTCGAGGTCCCAGTCCGTCTCCGCTCCCTGCGCGCACGTGCGGGACGGCTCCGGGCGCGCCGCGCCCCCGGAGTCGCGGCCCAGGGAGCCGCTCGCTCCTCCTGCGTGGGCGCGCGCGAGATACCAGTAGCCGGCGCCGGGGTGGGGAAGCTCCGTCAGGCGCGCGCTCGCAACGACGAGGTGCTCTCGATAGCAGGACCCCGACGCCGTGCCGATTCCGGACAACGAGCCGATGGACATCGAGTAGTGCTCCGCGCCCGCCTCCTCTTCCCACGCGACGCGGAACTCACCGGGAGAGGCTTCTTCGATGTTGAGGACCGGGACGAGCAAGTCGTCGCCCGAGCACAGGTCGCCGACCCCGTCGGCATCGTCGTCCCGCTGGGAGGCGTTCGGGACGCGGGGGCAGTTGTCGGCCGAGTCCGGGACACCGTCGTCGTCATCGTCCGTGTCCGAGGAGTCGGCCAGCCCGTCGCCGTCGAGATCGTCGTCGCAGGCATCGCCCGTCCCGTCGCGGTCGAGGTCTCGCTGGGGTCCTGGCGGGTCGTGGAACGAAGGGCACCGGTCGCAGGCGTCGCCGATGCCGTCGCCGTCCGCGTCGTCCTGGAAGGAGTCGGACACGGTAGGGCAGACATCGTCCGGGGCGGGGTACCCATCGCCGTCCGCGTCATTGTCGGGGTCGCTTCGAAAGACGTCACAGGCGTCACCGTGTGCGTCGCCGTCCCCGTTCGCCTGGCCCGCGTTCGGAAACGCCGGGCAGTTGTCGCTCTGCGAGGGGATGCCGTCCTCGTCTTCATCGCCCTCCTGGAGTTCGTCTCCCCGCCCGTTCGACCAGATGTCCGGGTACGCGGTGTCTCTTCGGTAATCCGACCAGATGGCCGCGTACGCACCATCGCGGGCGCTCTGGACGGGCTCGCTCGCGTCGGCGGCTCCCGGCTGCGACCCGAGGTCGAGGCGCTGTACTTCGGCGAAGCTCAGACCGCCGTCCTCGGACCAAGTGGTGAACACGTCTCTCCTCGCGTCGGGACCCCCGTCGTTGCGCGCATCCGTGAACGTGACCGCCACCAGGGTTCCGTCCACGTCGAGGTCCCACTCCACGACGGGCACGGCACCCGGAGCGATGCCCGTGTTCAGGCGTTGAGCGGGCGACCACGACGCGCCATGGTCGTCGCTGAACGCGATGTAGAGGTCGGCACCGCCATCTCGGTCGTCGAGCCAGGCGAGGTGAAGGCGGGGATTCCCGCCCGGGTCGAGTCCGACCTTCGGGTCCCTGGCCTCCGAAACCGCACTCGCCGGCACGAGGGCGTCGCCTTGCCAGCCGCTCCCGTGGTCAATCTCGACGTAGATGGCACTCGCTCCGCTGCGCTCGTCTGCCCACGCCACGAAGACCGAGCCGGCCTCGTTGCAGGCGATCGCGGGTGACGAGGACTTGGTCCGAGGCAGATCGCTGGCGTCGAGGCGCAGCTCGGATCCGGGCGAGCTCCCGTCGGCTCCGAAGCGGCGGTAGCGGATGTCACCGGGCATGATGCCCGGGCTCGCGCCGTCGAACTCGTCGCGCCAGACGACATGGACGTTGCCGAGCCCGTCCGCGCAGAACGCGGGCTCGGTCGCGCGTTCGCGCGACGCATTGCTCGCGATGTTGACGCGTTGCCAGGGGCGCCACTGCGCGCCGCCATCGACCGTGCTGCGGAGCCACACGGACCAGTACCCGAGGAAACCCCCTGCGCTGTCCCGCTCGTCTTGAACGAGGACGTGAGCGCGGCCGCCGCTTCGCGCGATGAGGTCGTGTGCTCGCGCGTCGACGTTGGCGTATGCCGTCAGAGGAGCTGGTGTCGACCAGCTCAGACCACGGTCCGCAGAGCTCGTCGTGTAGGCGTCCTTGCTGAGAATGTCGCGTCGCACCATCAAGGCATGGACTCGATCGTCGCCTCCCTGACGAACGATGCAGCGCTCCATGTCGCCTTCGAAGACTCCGGGATCCCACAACGTGTTCAGCCTCGTGTCCCCGTGTCGCCAGGTGCCGCCCTGGTTGACGGAGATGTTCACGTAGGCGTCGTGGCCCGTGAGGTAACGTCGCCTCAGATACCCGGCGTAGGTCCACTCTTCGCCCATGTCGAGAGAGAGGGCGTGCGCAGCGCTGGTGCTGTTGGTTGCGAGCTGGGTGTCGACCCTCTGGTCCGGCTCGCGGATCGTCGCCGCGAACGCGGCCAGCGCCGCGACAGCGCAGGCCAGGGATGGAATCCTGGGCATTCTGAGTCCCGCCCCTTGAAGATTCATGATCCCTTCCCTCCACGTGCCGGTGCACTTTCTCCACGTTGCGTTCGCATCGCGTGCCGGGTGGGCGAAGCCGCCGCGTGAAAGCACGGCGTGCATGCGGGGCCGCCGTTCTCCGGGCTGGTGACGTTCGATCGACGAGACGGGGTTCTACGCCGCTCGTTGCCTTCGGCATCGCAAAGAACGCTGGCTCTGGGTTGCTTCTCCCATCCCGCGCGGCGAGGCGCGTTCGGCGTGGCTCGAATGCTCCGAACAGGGAGCGGGACTCGGCGAGAATCCGCGGATTCAGAGTTGCGCTAGTACGGCGTCGCCGTCTAACCCCGTTGTTTCCGGTCCACGGAGTGAGTGGAGGAGAAGGATCTATAGCTCGCGCTGACTCCAGGCCATCGAAGCGAGACATCTTGGGCGCGCAGGGGCGGTCGAGGTGTCTCCAATCTGGTGCGGGGACATCGACAGAGTTGTCTCGTGACGCGCCAACTTCGAAGCCCACGGGCCTCGCTGGCAGGGAAGGAGGACGGGCATGAAGAACGTTGTGCTGTTCGTGTCACTGGCGGGGTCGATCCTCTTGCTCTTGCTACCGACTCCGGCCGACCTTCAAGATTGCATCAACCAGTGCATCGCCGACTTCGAGCAAGACCGCACGCAGTGCCTCGTCGAGTATCAGAGTTGTCTCGGTGACGTGGCGACCGAGTTCACGGACTGCCTCGATGCCGCAGGGAGTGATTTGCTCGCCCAGTACGCATGCTTCCGGCAGTCCAACATCGGACAGACCGCCTGCGAACGCGACGCCGACCGGTGTCAGGCGGAGGCCTACACCCGCGGGTACGACTGCTACCGAGCCTGCCAGGCATCGTGGGCGAATCCCTAGCCGATCGACTCGCTCAGATTCTCGATCCACAGACCCGTCAGTCTCCCTCGAGCGAGCGCCGGAGCTGACGCTCGACGGCGGCGGGGCTGTCTCTCCGCGATTCGTGAAGCCCCGACGCCCGCTGAGCGTTCTCGCGGGCGGCGCGCGCATCCCCGAGGTGGGCGTACGCCATCGCAAGGTCGTGGTGGAGACGGGCTTTCCTCTTCTTCGAAGCGCTCTTCGCTTCCATGTCCAGAAGTGCCCATGCCGAGGCGCGGGCGTCGTCCCAGCGCTCGGCCTGAACGGCGTGCCACCAGCGCAGACGTTCCTTGGACAGAGGATCGGCGATTCGTGCGATCCACGCTGCGGCGTCGTCGCTCCGGCGCTGGCGGAGGAGCTCGGAGGCGAGGGTCTGTTTCAGGCGGTCGAGCGTCGGAGCGTCCAGAGCCGAGCCGTGAACATCGAGGCACTGCTCGATGAAGCCAGCGAACCCGGACTCTCTGCCGTGAGCAAGCTGGAGCGCGCGCCACACGAACGGTGCTGCCAGGCAGTGGGCGCGCGAAGCGGGCGGATCCTCCGTCAGCAATGCGCGAAGGAGCTCATGGTCATCACGTCGTAGTGCGTCTTGGAGAAGATAGCGGAGCGTGAGCGTGGGGGTGTCCGCAGCCTCCCTGAGATGGAGCGCCACGTCTTGTGCCGACAAACCGCCCTCGCGAGCTCTCTCGAGCGCAGCGCCTGGGCCCAGGGCGCGTCGTGGGTCTGCGGCGACGATGGCGGCCAGGTCCCGAAGGGCACCGGGCTTGTCCCCGCGGGCGAGAGCGAGGGAGAGCAGGCGAGCTCGTTGAGGCGCGTTCCAGGGATCGATGGTGCGCGCATGGGCGATGAGGCGGCTCACTTCGTCGGCGCTGGGCGACGACTCCCCCAACTCGTGTGCCAGTTGCGCGGCGCGTGTTGCATCCCAAGCATGGAGCGGTCGGGAAGAGAGCTCGTCGAGGCAGATCCGGAGCTCTTGGCACGCGTGACGTCGGTCGGGGTCCGGCTGGCTCTCGCGTTCGCCGGGATCGATCGGGGTGAGGAAACTCAACACGACGGCGGCGCTGCCCCCCACGGCGCAGGCCCCTGCGACGATGACGCCGCCGCCGTGGTGGGTCGCGCGTCCTCCCCACGTGTGCATGAACGCGACGACCATTGCGGCGAGGAGCGCCAGGGCGGGTATCTGGAGCGAGAAGTCGACGAGACCATGGCCGAGCAGAACGAGGAACGCGACGAGAATCGGTGGCGGCGCGCCCCCACCCTCGGCCCTCGACGGGCGCGCCCGCACGATGAGATACGCGGCGAGCGCCAGAAGGAGGAGAAGGCCGACGGTGCCGGTCTCGGCCCAGGTCTCCAGCCAGTCGTTGTGCGCCGCGTCCCAGCGCACCGTGACCTCCGGCGATCGCACGCCCGCGAAGGCGATGGCGAACGCGCCGCCGCCCACGCCGGTCACAGGGTGCTTCTCGACGATCTCGAGAGTGCGGCGGTAGACCTCGCCCCGCCCGTTGTCACTCGTCCACTCTTCGACCGAGCGGGAGAAGCGTTCGTAGAGGGCTGGCGAGGTTCCGATGGCGATCGGTACGAGGATGAGAAGCGCCAGGGCGATGGCGAGCCACCCCGTCCGACCGCTTCGGCGCGGTAGCGACGCCAGCCCAGCGGCCAAGACCAAGCACGCTCCGGCTGTCGCGGCTCGTGACTGGCTGGCGAGGATTCCCCCGAGGTGCAACGCGCAAGACGCAGCGAGTAGCGTGAGCCCGAGCGAGCGTTGGCTGGGTCGTGTCGAACGGTTGCGCATCACGTACCGGATCAGGACGAACGTGACGGCCAGACCGAGGTAGAGCAGAGTTCCGAAGTGATTACGATTGATCAAGGTGCCGGACGCGACGTCTCGTTCGAGTGGGCGCCATAGCGAGACGGGCCACGGTAGGCTCCACTGCAGTACGCCGTACAACGCTTGGAGCGCGGTGTAGATGGCGATCACGACCAGGGCCCGATGTCGGAAGACGCGCCGGGGCCGAGGCGCCGTTTGAAACCCGAGGAAGGTCAGAGCGGCGCCGAGAGGCAGAAGAAGGAAGCGGGCGGTGGAAGGTGGGTCGACGCTGAGCGGCAACGAAGAGGGAGGGGCCGAAGCGATGATCTCCGCACCGGAGCAGTCCCGGATCGGCCCCGGCCACGCCGACTCGATCAGGACCCTCCCTGCTGGGTCGAGCCAGGAGTGAATCGTCTCTGGTATTGGGATGAGCTGAATCGCGATCCACACTGGGAACGCGAGAGCGAGAGCGCACGGGAGCGGACGGGGACGCTCTTCTCGTGGTGCGAGCAGGATTGCGAGGGCCGCGAGCGCCGCCGCCGTACCCAGAACGAGCGGCATCAGGTCGATGCTCCCCCAAGTGCCGGGTAGAGGAGTGAGCCCGACGGCGCCGAAGAGTGTGATCCCCAGCAAGAGCACGCCGAGCAGGCTCCACAACAGAGCGGCCCTGACTCCGTGCCGGTTTCGGGCCCATGCGAGCGGCGCGAGGACCATCGTTCGGACGGTTCGCGAAGAGCTCGGACGGCGATGGCGGGAGGCGGCCGTCATCGTCTCGCGTTAGCCGGTCTTCGAGCGACCCCGCGACCCGCCTCTCTCGCGCTCGGTCCGGCGTTCTCCGGAGTGCTCGGTCGCAGGGTGACGCGGAACGCGCCGCGCGTCGTCCTTGTCGTCTCGGCGGTAGTAACGGTAGTAGCGGTATCCGTAGCTGCCATCTTGTATCTGAAGCGCGTTGAGCACGGCACCCGCGACGCGGACCTTGGCGACATGCATCTTCGCGAGGGCTGCGCGCGCGGAGCGGCGGCGCACGTAGCCCGAGCGCAGGACGAGGAGGCAACTGTCGACGTGCCTCCCCACGAGGATCGGGTCGACGACGGAGAGAACGGGCGGGGTGTCGAAGATGATGTGATCGAAAGGACGCTCGGTTTCGAGGGCCAGTGTCTTGCACACATCCTCGAGCAGAGATTTGAACGCGGAGGAGTCGATGAGCTCCGCCGGGTCGGGCGGGACCGGGCCGGAAGGCAGCAAGGAGACGTTGGGCAGATCCGTCGAGATCACGAGGGCTTCGATCGGAACGTCGCGGCGTTTCAGGTACGTGCTGACGCCGCCTTTCTCGGGCCGGAGTCCCAAGGTGCGGTGGCAGTTCGGACGCCGAAGATCGGTGTCGATGACAAGGACGGTGCGGCCAAGCTGCCCCAGCGCGACGGCGAGGTTGATCGCCGTCGTCGTCTTTCCCTCGCTGGGCTCACTCGAGGTGACGAGGATGGTCCGCAGCGGATCGCCGTCGTCGGCAGAGAGCACGGAGGTTCGCAGTTCGCGGAACGCCTCGGCGGCGGGGCCGCGAGGTTGCCGGAGAGTGACGAGCGCCGGGTCGACCGTGCGCTTCCCGCTCCTCCTCGCGCGGCTCAGCCGGCCGTTGCCGTTGACCTGGTCCACGTTGGGGATCTCGCCAGCGACGAGGAGGCCGAGCGCTTCCGCCACGTCTTCGGGCGAGCGCAATGTGTCGTCGAGTGTCTCGAGGAGGATCGCGCCCCCGATCCCGAGGAAGAGGCCGAAGAGGAGGCCGACGGCGACCATCTGCTTCTTCTTCGGCGAGTGGACGTCCTCGGCGGGTTCCGCTCGATTGATGACCCGGACGTTGTGGGCCGTGTCTTCGCCCATGCTCGCGGCGAGGAGCATGTCGTTCCGCCGGCCGAGGAGATTCTGGAGCGTTGCTTTCTTGCGGTCGAGACCGAAGCGGTGCTGCTCGTACTCGATCATCGCCTGTTCCAGATCATCGACCCTTGACGTGGCCTCGGCGACGAGCGTCGCGAGTTCTTCGGTGCGTGCTTGCGCTTCCCTGTACGCTTCGCTTCGAGACTCGACGACTTGGCCTGCGATGCGCTCGACGTGCTCGTCGAGAGCTCGCCGGATGTCGTTCAGAGCCTGGCTGCGCTTCTGGAGTTCGGGATAGGCCTCGCCGAAGGTCTGGAGCGCGGCGCTGTGCTCCTCTTCCTTGCGCGCCGTTCTTCGGTTCAACTCCGCGACGAGCGGGTTCGTGCGCACCTCCTGGAGCGAGTTGGGGTCCGCCGTGCGCGCGCTGATGAAGGCCGCCTTCCTCGCCGCGGTCTCGCCAAGACTGGAGGTGTAGCTCGCCTGGAGGCTCGCGAGGTGCTGGCGTGCAACGTCTCTGTCGTCTCCCGTCACGATTCCATGGCGACGGGCGTAGTCCTGTAGTTGGCGCTCTCCTTCGGCGATCTCCTTGCGAAGCTCGAAGATACGATCCGAGATGAAGCTCTCCGACTGCCGCGCGATGTCGAGCTTCTTCTCGAGGGAGAAGTCTATGTAACTGTCGGCGAGAGCGTTCGCGATCTCCGAGCTGACATCGGGGTCGACGCTGTCGAAGTGAATGTCGACGAGCTGAGTCAGCCGCTGTGGGCTCACCGTCAATCCGTCGTCGAGCCACTTGAGATAGACCTTCCGGGGAGAGGATCTCTCCTTCTCCTTGCGCGTGACGAATTCGGTGACTCTGTTCTTGATCGAGGTCGCGATCGTGGGCTGAAAGAGCTCCCCGTCGGGCGAGTATCGCGGTCGTTCCTCGAAACGGAGCCTCTCGATGACCCGCTCTTGAATCGCTTGGGTGCGGAGGATCTCGTACTGCGTGTTGTAGAAGCTCTCGTATCCCTGAGGACCGGATTCGAGCGACATGACATCGGACTCGAGAATCCTCGCGCTCTTGCGCTCGATCGAGATCTTGCAGGTGGAGCGGTAGATGGGGGTGAGCGAGAGGGCGACGACCACCTGGATGACGGTGACGATGACCGTGATGTTGATGATCATGAAGCGGCGCTTCGTGAGGATGCGCGAGATGTCGCGGAGCGACCACTCCTGGCTGGTTGTATCGCTGGTGGGCGTGTGCTTCGTCATGGGGTGACTCCGTGGAAGAGTTGCCTCGCCCGCGATCGCGGATAACGGGGTGGAGTTGCACCCCGAACTTCTGGGTGCGCTTCTGGAGCCCGCGCTGCCGGGGGCTCTGTGAGCTTTGAGTTGTGCTCCGGATGATGAGCGGCGTATACCCTTGCGGTGCTCTGGCGCATCGCCGCTTCTTGCACCCAGAGCTGGGAGGCGGGAGTGATGAGATCGATGGTGAGTGGGGATGGGACGATGACGCGTGCGAGCTCAGCGCTCCGTGTGGCGTGCGTCGGGAGTTGGCTGCTCTTGCTCGCCGCTTGCGGACCGGCCGCGGAGGAGCCGGAACACCGGGATCCGTCCGTCGAGGAGAGAGTCGAGGAGTTCGCGGAACGCCTCGAGGAGGACATCCTGGACCCAGGGCCTGCCATCGTGGCTGACGGGGGCGCGAGTACGGAGTTCGGGCGTCTCCTCGACGGGCCGGAGTTGCCGCTGCCGGAAGGGTTCCCCGACGACATCCCGATGCTCGATCGCTCCCGGGTGGCGATGGTCCACAAGCGCGGCGGGCAGCTCATGGTCGGCTACACCGTGCCGCTGCCCTGGAGCGCGACGGCTGAGGCATTGGGAGTCGAGTTTCGCGAGTCTGGGTGGTGGATCGAGGGGTTGGAGGAGGAGAGCGGCGTCGTCCTCTTCGCGGCACGCAAGGAGGAGCAGCGGGTCGTGAGAGTCTCGATTGGCGAGCACGATCGCGGTCACGGATCACTGGTCATGCTCTCCCTCGACGCGCCGTAGGCCCCGAGGCGCGTCGTTCCCTGATCCTGGCCCACTGGTGTTGTTGGTGGGCAGCCGTAGGCCACCCGTCATGCGTCGTGTGTTCGGAGGGGGCATACCTGACCCGGGGCTGTCCGCCTTGCGAACTCCTCCGCAGCCGAACTCGGCGCTACGAGATGTTCGTCCTACAAGAACTCGGTCCCAAGGACGTCGGTCTTGCTGGACATCGGGCCGAGGTGGCCAGCGGCACGGGGCCTCATGCCGCTGGCTTGAAGCTCGGTCCTCCAGTGTTCTTCGCCGCTTCGCCGACTGCGCCAATGAACCCTTCAACGTGGAGTGTTTCGCCGCGCGCGCCTTCGAGCGCGGCACACGGGTTGACTGGGCAGCTCGAGCACACTGATCTGGCGATGAATCCTCCTGCGCAGGATCTCGAGTCCGCGTTGCTCCAGTTGGCGCACTCGTTCGCGGCTCAAGCCCAACTCGACCCCGATCTCCTCGAAGGTCAGGGGCGGTTGACCGTCGAAGGCGAAGCGGTTCCGAATGATGGCCTGCTCTCGATGCGGTAGACGTGAGACTTCGCTCATCGCCAGTGAGTGAATCGTGCGCCTTGCCAGTGTGGCTTCGGGGGACTCTTCTCTTGCGGCCAGGCAGTCGCCGACGGTCAGTCCAGCGTCCGTGACGACCGGCTTCTCGAGCGACACCGTCGTCGGCGGGGCGGCCGTGAGATCCCGGAGCGTGCGTTTCTCGAGGCCCGTCTCCTCGCGGATCTCGTCGAAGGTGGGCTCGCGGCCGAGACGCTCTTCGAGTGCGGCCCGTGCGGCCTGGAGCTCCCGTCTTTTCTCGCGGGCGTAGCGCGTCAGGCGGACCGGTTTGCCCTCTGCGACCAGGTACTCGAGGATCCGCTTCCTAATCCACCACGTGGCGTAGGTCAGGAACTTCACCCGATGGCTCGGGTCGAAGTGATGCGCGGCCTCGACGAGGCCCATATTCCCCTCGGCGAGCAGGTCCTCGAAGCTGACATCCCGTCTATTGAACTCGGCAGCTACCTGGACGACATAGAAAAGGTAGGGCTCGACGAGTTCGTCGATTCTCTCGGAAGAGACACGTTGACTAGCCGCGGTGTTCGCGGCTGTCTCTTCGACGAGGCGGTCCCCAAGTGGGATCGGATTCTCTGCGGATCTCTCGCCGTGTACGCGGCGAGCCTCCTCCAAATAGCGGCTAATCAGGCTTTTCGAGCCAGACGCGCCCTCTTGGAGCTTGGCCGAGCTGGCCATGCCCCCCCCAGGTCTCCCCTCACTGCGGTACCCCCATGCGAGCACGCGGGTTTAAAGCTCGGGTAGCTTCCGTCCCCTGACTGTTGGACATATACCCGTGGTCGCCGAGAGAGACTACTGCAATTGTCCGACTTTGAAAAGCACTTTTGTAGGTGATTCTTCGAGGTGCGGTCGCGAAACGGTTGATCGCCGCCGCTTTCGCCGCCTATGTTATGTTTGCAGCCGTTGGGGCGGACATTTCGCGGGGGTTTTCACCATGTGTTTCTTGAAACACGTCGTACCAGCTCTGCTGGTGGTCTTGTCGTGCGCGTTCGCCGCGCCATTTTCGCTGGCGGCGGACACCGCGGCGCAGCCGTGGCACTGGGGTCCTCGCTTCTCGAGCGAGAGCTCGAAGGATCTGCGGGCCTTGCACTGGAAGCTACACGGACTCGGCCCGGTCCCGACCACGGGATACCGCGTCGAGAACAAGCTGTGGAGCGCCGAGGGTCTCGACCTGAAGCTGAAAGAGGGGACGCTCTATCCGCTGCCCGAGGTCGACGGGGTGAGCTGGGGCGCCTACTTCGTCGGGGACGCGCTCGCTGCGATCCGCCCTCAGGGTCGGTACGCGAAGACGCTCTTCGAGGATCGCTTCCGCCGCAAGAGCTTTGGCGGGGTGCGCGTCTCCGCGGCCTTGCTCGTGTCCTTCCGTGGCCGGAACGTGTTCGAGGAGCTGGGGGTCACCGGCGAGGCGACGATCCCGCTGGCCGATCGACCGGCCTTCGAACGCGTCAAGGGAGCGATGCGGATGATGGGGAGCTCCGTCACCCACGCGTTCCTCGAGCGTGACCGCAGCGCGCGCGACGTGGTCTTCGCGTGGCTCGCCGTCGACGGCCTTCGGACTCGCCGCGCGAAGGATGCGCTCTTGCTCTATCGATACGATCCGCGGGAGGAGCGCGAGTGCGCGCTCTCACTCGGTGGGCACGTGAGCATGGCGGAGAACGAGCAGGCCCGATCGCTCTTCCTCCCGGTGACGGCTTGGAGCAGCGGCGGGTCGCGGATGCCGCTGGTCGACGTGGAACACTACGAACTCGAGGTGGAGGCGGACGACCGCAAGCCACAGACCCACACGCGGGCTGTGTTGCGGGGGGTGGTGAGAGAGCCGCTCCGCTATCTGCGTCTCGCGCTCTATCACAAGCTCGAGATCGAGTCGGCGAGTGCGGACGGCAACGCGCTCGACGTGCTGCGCTGGGACTACGACTCCAGCTCGCCGAACCCGGACCCCCACGTCGTGCTCGACCTCGGGCGCGAGCTCGCGGCGAACGAGCGCTTCTCGGTGGCGCTGGAAGTGAGCGGGCATCGCCGGCCCCTTGAAGCCACCCTTCGCGATGGCCCCGCGTGGGAGGAAGACTGGTATCCACGCGCCCGCGACTGGCGCGACAAGGCTCGCTACGATCTGACGATCGCGTGCCCTCGCCGGCAGAAGATCGCGGCGCCCGGGACTTTGGTCGAAGAGACCGTCGAACGCGGAGTGCGGCGCGCGCACTACCGAATCGACCAGGAGCAGGGCGGTGTGGTGTTCGCCATGCGTCACTACGTGGACGGTGTCGTGAACGTGGCGGGGACGGAACTCGTCACCCGATTCCCTACGGTGACCAAGAACGAGCAATACCGGCAGGAGGTCGAGCTTGCCGAGTCCGCGTTCGCCCATCTGGCAGAGAGACTCGGGCCGCTCGGTGAGGAGCGCTTGGAGCTCGCGGAGAGCGGCTCGTTCAGGCAAGAGATGCTGGCTGGCGAGCGCTTCGAGTTCACCGTCGATGACATCCTCGTCGGCAGCGGCGCGCCGATCGACAAGAACCGCGCGGTTGGTAACGTGACGATCGCCGCGACCCCCAACGACACGACGAGTGTGCCGGGGACGCTGCAACGCGTGCGGGCGCTCGGTCGCGCGTTCTGGACGGCGCAGCTCCACGTGAGGGAGTGGCCCCAGGACCGGTGGCTGCTCGACGCCGTGCCGGCTTACGTCGCCGTCGACTATCTCGAGCGCGAAGGGCCGAAAGCGGTCTTCCGCCAGAGCGCGCAGGATCACATCCGCGACTTCTGGTTCGACCCGATCATCGATGTCGAGGGTGCGGGCGAGAGAGACGAGGTCAGTGGGGCGAAGAAGGCGGGTGCCAGCGTCTTCAGGGCAGGGATGGCGAACCTCCCCCTCGCCTTGGGGGGGCGCATCACCCGCAGCCGAGCGCCGCTGATGTTGCACATGTTGCGCGAGCTGGTCATCGCGCGCACGGGGGATGACGAGAAGTTCTGGGGCATCCTCCGCGAGTACCGCAGCCGCTACCGGGGCAAGGTGGCCGGGACGCCGGAGTTCGTTGCGCTCGTCAACGAGACCCTCGGTGAAAACACGGTCTGGTTCTTCAACCAGTGGCTGTGGTCGACCGAGATGCCGAGCCTCGCGTGGTCGTGGGAGGTCCGCGACGCGGAGCACGGCGTCGAGCTCGTCGTCGACGTCGAACAAGACGCCGCGCAGACGCCCCAACACGTGATTCTCCCGCTGAGCGTCACCCTCGCGGATGGCACGGAGCGCGTCGCGCACGTCGAAGTCGACGAAGGGCGCGGCGAGCTCGTCCTCCCACTCGAGAAGGAGCCGCGGAAGGTCAAAGCCAACGCGAACCGCGGGCTACTCGCGCGCGTGGCGAAACGCTGAGCCCTACGCGGGGTCCGCGAACGACGCGATGAGAAGCTCCTTCATCCACGGCGTCCGGAAGCGAGGCACGATCGCTTCCGGGCGCCCGTCTCCGTCGAGGTCGACGAAACGTGATCTGAGCGGTCTGGGGCGCGGGGAAACGGAGCCCTCGTCGAGGAAAAGGGTCTGGGAGGGCTCGGAGGCGTAGCGCCGCGCGCCGCGTCGAGAGCGCTCGGAGGCCGCGTAGAGACGGAGCTCTCGCGGGGTGAGGACGAGGAGCTCCCGGCTGCCATCATCCGTTGCGCGCTCGTCGTGGGCCAGCACGCCCTGCTTCTTGGGGATCGCGACACGACTCGATTGGGCGCGGCGCGCGAATGCGCCGTTCTCGTCCTGGAGATAGGCGTCGAGGATGAACTCGCGTTTCGTCTGCCGCGCGAGAACGAAGTCGTCTCTCCCATCGCCATCGATGTCCCGGACGGAGGGGAGGGGCCGGAGCTCCGGGTCGTCGGTGTCGAGCGACCAAACGGGGGGCGCACCGCGCCGCGTGCGGTCCTCGCTCAGCCGATAGACGCGCAGCGCCCTCTGACCCCGGAAGCTGATCTTGCGCGCCGCCATCGTCGTGATGGCGAGAACGGGCTCGCCGTCGAGGAGAAGCCAGCGGCTGTCGAAGATGGCCTCGTCGCCGGGCAGGCGCAGCTTGTGCTCGCGGAGTGCGAGTTGGCCGGCTTCGTCCTCGACGAAGACCTGCACGCCGAGGCGCTGACCGCTGAGCGGTTGTGGATCGAGCGCGAGGACGAGCGTGCCGTCCGCCAGCCTCAGCTCCGTGAGAGCCGGGGAGCGGAGCGCGATCCCCGAGGGGCTCGCGTGGGTGTGCAACGGCAAGGGGTGCGTTGCACGCGGGGTTGCGCAGGACGGGTCGTCGAACGCACAGCCGATCAAGGCGCCCGGTGTCGGCAGCCACCAGAGCTCTCGGCCGAAGAAGCCTGCGCCGCGGCGGCGCGGCAGGGCGTCGCGCGGGTCCAGTTCGGAACGCCGCGCGAGTTCGACCGGGGTGGGCTCGCCGTCGCCGAAGCGGAGCGCGTCGAGTGTGCCGTCTCCGAAGAGCAGCAACTCGTCGTGGCCGTCGCCGTCGAGGTCCCGGGCGCCGAGGCTGCGCACCGTACCGGCGAGCTCGTCGAGGACTCTCTCGAGGGACGGCGCCTCGCCGAAGCGCACACGCCAGAGCGCACAGCGCTTGACGCGTCGCGTGCCATCGCGTCCCGTGCGCTGCGCACCGAGGCTCATCCCGCCGCTCGCGCCGCCTCCTCCGATGCTGAGGTTGATCGACACGGAGTCGTCGCGCGTGGCGAGTTGACCCAAGGGGCGCGGAGCCTTGTCCGCCTCGTCGGCGGCGAGAAGAAGGTAGAGCTCGTTGCGGCCATCTCCTCGGCGGAGGACGGCATCGCTGAGCAGCGTCCCCGGAAGCGCGAGCTCGTGGACGCGGCCTGCCGGGCCGGTGCGGGTCGTAACAGACGGCTCGTCAGCGTGGGAGCCCGCAGCGCCAGCGAGCAGGGCTGCGAAGAGGAGAAGATCGGTGCGGCGCATCACTCACCTCCGCTGTGGAAGATGACGAGTTCGACCGGAGCGGTCGCTGCGTCGTCTTCGCTTCGGCGCGGGAAGGTGATGACGAGGTCGGCGCGCGCATCACCATCGACGTCGAGAACCTGGCTGAGTTCGAGGTCCGGGATCTCGCGGGTCATCTCGAGCACGAGGTCCGGCTTCTTCGCGTAGCGTGCCCCGGGTTGCCCACGGTGCACCGTCACCTTCTTGCCGCGGCCGAGGTGGACGAAGTCGGCGCGTCCGTCCCCATCGAAGTCGCCGGCGAAGTGGGCGAAACGGCTCAGGCCGAGGCGGTTGAGGTCGAGGCGCAGCTTCTCGGCAAGGTCGAGGCCGGTGACGGCCGTGAATCGGCCGTCGGCCCCCTGGTGCCAGACGTGGAAGTCGGTGCCGATGGTGATGCGTTTGGTCGCGATCACCTTGAGGAACTGAAAGAGCTTGATGTCGAGCGTGACCCGGACGTGGTCGAGGCGTCCGTCCCCGTCGAGATCGCGGAACGACTGACTGCTCAGCGAGGGCCAACTGCCGCCGATGCCGAATCCGCGGGCGGAGAACTCGCTCGCAGCCTTCTCGGCGACGCGGAGCTCGCCGTCGAGTTCGAAGACCCGCAGCGAGTATTCGGGAGCGAGCCCACGCCGGATCTCGCGTCGGATGCCGCCGCCGGGCTGCTCGACGTGCCGCGCGACGACGAGCTCCGCGAGGCCATCGCCGTCGAGGTCGCCGAAGTGCTCGATGTACTGCTGGTCGGAGCGAGGGTCCACTTCCTCTTCCCCGCCTTCCTCGCTGCTGGCCTCGCCTTCGGCAGGCGGCGTGGGCGGGACCGGCTCGACGACGCGCAGCACGTCGGCGAGCGCGCCGAAGTCCACCCGAAGGGGCGGGACGAAGCGCGCGGCGCCCTGTCCGGGCAGCACCTCGATGAGCGGGAGGTTGGCCTCCTCGTCCCAGTGGTGGATCGTGAGATCGAGCGTGCCGTCGCCCGTGACGTCCGACACCGCAGGGAGCGGGAGGCGCCGGCTCGCGCCGATGGACGAGCGCGTCCTGTCGCCCGGTATGGCGAGCTCCGCGACGGGCGCCGCCGAGAGCGCGCCGTCGCGCGCGGTGTGGATGGCGAGTCCGGACGCGGTCGGCAGCAGGAGGTCTTCGTCTCCGTCTCCGTCGACGTCGTGGAAGAGCTCGAGCCCGGGGAGGAGCTCGCGGGCGGCGCTCAGCGCGTGGGCCTTCTCGAGCAGGGGGCTCAGCACGAGCTTCGTGCCGTCCGCGCTGCGCTCGATGCGGGCGACGCCGTCCGGCGTCACGGCGAGTGCGCCGAGGCCGTCGGCACGCTCGAGCCCGAGGACCTGCCCCTCCGAGATGTCGAGTGGGGGTGCAGCCGGTTCGTAGCTCCCGTCCTTTTGGCCGAGGAACGCATGGAGCGCGCGGCGTTCGAACAGGGCCGGCACGACCTCGGTGACCATGACTGCGTTCTCGAAGCTGTCGAAGCTGACGCCGTCCCACTCCGTGTAGGCGATGGCGACGACGAGGTCGAGGGGAGGCTGGCCGTCGAGGTCCGCGGGCAGAAGCCGGACCGGCGGTCCCGGAAGCTCGAGCGTCGCCGGCACGAGTGCCACGCGTTCCGCCCGGGCCGCCGGGCTCGGCGAGAACGTGCCGAGAAGACAACAGAGCGCTATCGAGCGCCCAACGGTGCACGCGTTCATGGGGAACCCCTTCACCAAACCCGAATCCGTCCCTCGATACGGTCGAGCGCGTCGAGCATAGCCGCTCGGAAGAGAGTAACGACGGGAAACGGCGATCGTTCCATGCGGGCTTCCCAAAGTCCGGCCCGAGCCGCGCTCGGTACCTCCCTTGTAGAATGCGCTCATGGAGAGAGACATCGAACTGCTGAGGGACGGCGACTTCGAGGGGCGCGTCGCGTTCGTGACCGGCGGTGGCACGGGGCTCGGTCTCGCGATCTGCACCCGGCTGGGGCGTCTCGGCGCGCGCATTGTCTGCGCGAGCCGCGACACGGCGCACCACGAGGAGCTGCTCGCGCGTGGTGCCCAGGATGGCTTCGCCGTGCGGAGCGTCGAGCTCGACGTCCGCGACCCGAAGGCGGTGCGGCGCGTCGTACGCGCGGCGGCCGAGGAGCTCGGCGGGCTCGACCTCGTCGTCAACAACGCGGCGGGCAACTTCATCCGCCCCGCGTTGCTCTTGCCGCCGAAGGCCTTCGCCACCGTGATCGACATCGCGCTCAACGGCGTGTTCTACGTCTCACGGGAAGCGGGCCGTCTCATGCGCGAGAGCGGTGGTGGTTCAATCGTCAACGTCTCCGCGCCGTACGCCCAGACGGGGAAGCCGGGCGTCGTGCACTCGGCTTGCGCCAAGGCGGGCGTCGAGGCGCTGACGAAGACGCTCGCGGCCGAGTGGGCGGAGCACGGGATTCGCGTCAATGCGATCAGCCCCGGGCCCTTCGAAAGCCGCGGGGCGGGTGACCGGCTCTGGCCCAACGAAGAGATCGAAGAGGCGCTCAGGCAGCAGATCCCCCTCGGACGCTTCGGCTCGACGGCCGAAGTCGCCGAGCTCGTCTGTCTGTTGCTCAGCCAGCGCAGCCCGTGGATCACAGGCTCCGTCCTCTTGGCCGATGGTGGCTGGACATTGCCGAAGCCGATGGCGCCGGGGCTCGCCGAGGGGATCGCGCGGAGGCGCGAGTAACTCGATCCCGTGCCAACCGGCGGGCCCTGAGGTCTTGACCTTCGTGGCGGGTTCGTCAGGAGCTGGGACGAAACGGCCTTCTCCTGGGGCGAATTGCAGCGGGGCGCGGTCGCTGGCCCATTCCGAGAGAATGGCCAGAAGTCACTCGTTACAACGATTTACCGTCTGTAAACGACATGTCAATAGCTTGACGACTCTTTACAGGGTCGCTCTTCCCGCCTCGAACGGAATTCCTATACTCGATCATCGAGTACCGAAACTCCCTCGAGGTGCTGGTCGTGGCCCGGCAGGTGCCACTCGAGGAAACAAAGGAGAGTCGTCATGAAGAAGAGCCTGGTTCTGCTGATCGCGCTGGTCCTGATGGTCTCCGCCCCTGCCGTGTTCGCCGGCAAGGGCCATCACAAGTGCAACGCTCCGACGCAGGAGTGCCTCGACAAGATGGTCGCGAAGCTCAAGCACAAGGGCATGATCGGTGTCGAGGGCGAGTGGGACGAGTCGATCCCCGGCTACAAGATCGCCACCTTCCTCGAGGGCAGCAACGCCAAGGCCGCCGGCATCAAGCCCGGTGACATCCTGGTCGCCGTCAACGGGATCAAGCTCGGCGACAAGAAGGCCTCGAAGGCTGACTACGAGAACCGCAAGCCCGGCAAGGTTGCCAAGATCACCGTGCTGCGTGGCGACGCGAAGAAGAGCTTCAAGGTCAAGCTGATGGGTCTCAACGAGACCCAGATCGCCCAGATGATCGGGGAGCACATGCTCGACCACGCGACGACGAAGATCGCGAAGGCCGACTGAGAAGATCGCTAGAGCCGACTGAGTCCCCCCCGAGTCGGTCTCTTCGATGACCAAGAGCCGGTCCATTCGGGCCGGCTCTCTTTTCGTTCAAGACCGCGCGAGCTCCTCGACGAGGGCGTCCAGGGCCTCGCGCGTCGGGGGGACGCGGCGCAGCGCGAAACCCCGGCGCTCCATACCGCGGAACCACGTGCGCTGGCGCTTGGCGAAACGCCGGATCTCTTGCGCGAGGTCGGCTCGCATCTCTTCGAAGCTCTTGTGGCCGAGCAAGTGTTCCGCCAGCTCGCGATACTCGAGACCAAGCGACGCGAAGCGCTCCGGCGGCAAGCCGCCCTCGAGCAGGCTTCGCGCTTCGTCGAGCATTCCCTCATCGAGACGTGCGTCGAGGCGGGACTCGATGCGCGCGTTGATCTCCTCGCGCGGCAGGGTCACGCAGACAATCTCCGCGTCGAGCTCCACGCCGCGCTCCTCGCTCGACTCCACCGGAGTGCCCTTTGCGTAGTGAGCGATCTCGAGCGCGCGGACGACACGCCGCGTCGAGGTGAGGTCGGTCTCCCCGTGGCGGGCGGGGTCGAGCTCGGCGAGCTCGGCGACGAGCTCCTCGTGAGGCCGTTGGAGCGCCGCTTCGCGAAACGCGGCGTCTTCCGGGACGTTCGCGATCGAGTAGTCGCGGAGCACGGCTTCGATGTAGAGCCCGGTGCCCCCGACGAGCAGCAGCGGCCGGGCGCCGTCCGCGAAACGCGGGTCCCGGGCCTTCTCGCGCAGCACGCGGTAGCAGTCGCGCTGGTAGTGAAAGAGGGTGTAGACGGAGCGCGGATCGGCGATGTCGATCAGGTGGTAGGGCACAGGAGGTTCGACAGCCCTGTACTCGTCGAGGTCCTTGCCCGTGCCGATGTCGAGGCCGCGATACACCTGCCGCGAGTCCGCGGAGATGATCTCCGAGCCGAAGTGATGGGCGAGCGAGACGGCGAACTGCGTCTTGCCGCAGGCCGTCGGGCCCGTGACGACGACGAGGCGGAGCTTCACCGCCCGAAGCTCTCGGCGAAACGCGCCTCGAGGGCCTCGAGCTCCTTGCGCGTCTTCCCGGCGAACAGCGCGCTGAGCTTGTACGGGCGCGGCTTGTCTGGCGCGCTGCCGGCGTCCGGCTCGGGCAGCGGGCTGGTCAGGAGAACGCCGCGCCGCGTGCGCAGGTCGAATGCGCTCTCACCGAGGGCGTCCGCGAACTCCTCCTCGCGCGCGGGCAAGGCGAGCTTCTTCACCGTGTAGAAACGCCAAGTGGCGACACCCTTCGCACCCCACATGCGCCACAGCGACTGGCCGACCTCGGAGATCTGGCGCCGTGCGTTGACGTCGACGAGAGGGCGAAGGCGTTTGGTGCGACCGCTGCGGGTGACGTAGGCGTCGATGCAAACCGGGCCGAAGTAGCCGGCGCGCGCGAGGGCGCTGGCGAGCTTCGTGGCTGCGGCCTCGAGCTCCTCCTCGTGGGCCTTGGTGCGCTTCCCGCCGAACAGAGCGCTGACGAAGGCGCCTCCGAACGTGTTCTGCACCTCGTGGACGGCGAAGCGGCCGAGCGTTCCTTCCTGGTCGACTTCGAAGGTGGCGGCGAGGTCGAGCTCTCGCGACTCCCAACGCTCGAGGGCGACACCGTCGTCCTCGGCGAACTGCGCTTCGAGCCAGGCGCGGTCCTCGTCTCCGAGACGCGCGGTCTCGAGGTGACGGTGGCCAAGGGCCGAGTTCGCGTGAGCTGCCTTCATCACGAACCCGCCGGGCGAGTCGCCGGCGGCCAGGAGGGCCCTCTCGACATCGGCGACGTCGCCGAAGAAGCCGAGTGCGGGGCCCTCGGGGTCGAGCTCGGCCTCGAGTCCGGCCGAGAAGGCACGCGAGTTCACCTCGATGATCACGTCGAGGGTGGGGTGGGCCGCGGGTTGCGCGTAGAGCGCGTTCCACGTCATCGCTTCGGCGCTCCAGCCGAACGGCGCGAGGCGTGCCCGCCCGAGCTCCGGCGAGCGGACGGGCTGGCGTCGCGGGACCTCGCGAGCATCGAGGTACTCGAGAAAGGACGCGGGAATCTCGCTTCGAAGGAGCAGTCGATCGCGACGAAGGCCGCCCGCGACGAAGTGGCGGGCCAGCTCCTCGGCCTGCCGCTTGAAGTCGTGGCGCACGACTCCGGGACGAGGCCGAAGGCTGAGGTCGAAGTCGACGTTGACGAGATGGTCGGCGGGGAGCTTGCGATTCGGGTTCTGCATGGCGCCCTGAGTTGACACCATTGGCGGCGCATGTGCCAGTCAGTGCGCCGGGGTTCGGACCGTACCGAAGTGTCCGTCGTAGCCGGGCTCGACGACGAGTTCGCCGGCTCGCACGCAGCGGACGGCGTCCGCGAGACGCGCTCCGCCAACGCGCGCGATGTCTGTCAGGGGGGCCTCTCTCAGGATGGAAAGCTCGGCGCCGAGCGAGTCGGCGAGGGCCAAGAGCGCACGCTGGACCGTGCGCGTGTTCACCCCGACGCCGTGGACCTCGGCGAGGAGGGTTGGCAGCGCGACCAGGGTCTCGTAACGGCGCGCGTTCGGCGGACGGTACGCCGCGTCCCGGTCCGCGAGCTCGAGCACGCGCGCGAGGACGCCGGCGGTCACCGGCTGCCCGCAGCGGGGGCAGCGCCCCCCAAGACGCCTGGACTCTTCTGGGTGGAGGCGCACGGAGCACTTGCGGTGGCCGTCGTGGTGATACTTGCCCTCTTCAGGGTGGAACTCGAGGGTCCCCTCGAGGCCGACGCCGCTTCGCAGTGCGGCGAGCAAGGCGTCGTAGCTCGCTTCGATGTCGAGGAGTGTCGCCTCCCGACCGAGCTTGGCGGCGGAGTGCGCGTCCGAGCACGAGATGAGCAGCCGGCTCGCGAGCTCTCCGATCCGCCAGTTCATGGGTGGGTCCGAGGAGAGCCCGGTCTCGACGGCGAAGATCTCTCCGGAGAGATCGCCGAAACACTCCCCGAGCGAGTCGAAGCCGGAGCGCGACCCGAAGACCGAGTACCACGGTGTCCAGATGTGCGCAGGGACGAGGAAGGCGCGGGGGTCGCTGTCGAGCACATGGCCGAGCAGCTCGCGCGTGTCGAGTTTGAGTGTCGGGCGGCCGTCGGCGTCGAGGCGGCCGAAGGCGGCAAGGGTGCACGCGAGGCGCTCGGCCGCTTCGAGCGTGGGTACGAAGACGAGGCTGTGGGTTCTGCGAGTGCGGCCCTCCCGGCGATGCACGCACGAGATCTCGGTTTGCAGGACGAAGTGCACCCGGCGGCGAAGCGGCTCTGGGAGGCCGTCCTCGGCCCGGGCTCGCTCCTCCTCGCGCAAAACGAACAGATCGCCGCCCGTTGCTTCGAGATGCTCGCCGAGCTCGGCGAACCAGCCGGGGTGTGTGAAGTCCCCGGTCCCGACGAGATCGAGGCCCTTTCGGCACGCGCCGCGGTGAAGCGCAGCGAGGTCGAGCTGGCGGCTCGTTGCCATCGAGTAGCGGGAGTGCACGTGAAGGTCGGCGATCAGCGGCATGGGCCATTCTCGCACCGGTCCGGCAGCGGCAACCGATGGGTCCGGGAACGTTTCCGGCCGCGCCACACCACCGAAGACGTTGGGACGCCGACCCTGCCGTAGGGTAAGGGCTTGCCCCTTACCGGGTCGCGCGGAGCGCGACAACACGTCACCAGCCAGAGCCGCCCTAGGGCCTGGAGACCGGGACAGTCGACCTGAACCGGGCACCCAGGGAACGTCGTCGCAAGAGGTCGACCGTCCCATCGCGCGCCGCACCAAAAGACGATGCGCTCGCATCGACCGGGACGGTCGACCTCCTTGCGCAAAACGAGAGATGGACCCCCTCGAGGTCGACTGTCCCACGATCCAG
>NPIF01000138.1_pt1 | contig 59422 bp, 40 predicted proteins | sample 8637461 | NCBI WGS metagenome assembly NPIF01 (sample SAMN07420641, study PRJNA396082) | bioreactor metagenome | isolation source: sample BR12 brine-fed electro-methanogenic bioreactor BR | place: Japan: Kochi | collected 2016-12-09 | reverse complement strand
CGCATCCACCCTATATAACGCGCGGGGTGATCTATCCAGGGCCCCTGGCGGGGTCGAGAATGGCGAAAAATCTGGGATTGAGGGATTTGGGGGAGGGTTGGTGATGAATGCTGAATGCTCCATATTGAATGGTGGGGTCTGGAGGTTGGAGACTGGAGGCGTGAGTGGGAACGGAGGCCGTCGTTGGCCGGCGGCGGGTCGGGCAAGAGCAGAATGGGCGCTACTCGGTTGACAACAGAAAGTGAGCCTGACCCCCTTTCTGGCCCCCTTTCTGGCCCGTAATGCTCAATTCTCGCGGTGCTCGAGTTCAAGCGTCGGTCCGATGATGTCGGGCGGCATTCCGCGACTCCGGTATGGCTCGTACAGCTTCCAATCAAAAGGCGGTTCGAAACGCTTCCCACACTCGATCGGGAATGTTCCATCGGGCGTCATCCCGGCGTCCTTCCCCGCGCCCGGACGGCTTGACCTCTCGGCCAGCTCAGGATTGTCTCGCAGGTAGTCGTCGATGAACGCTTGAACGAGATCGGTGGCATGCTGCCCGACGACCTCTTGCACCTTGTCCGGCTGGCAAAACACGTAATCCTGTCGCCGCCAGGTGCTGCACCACATGCTCACGGGGCCGCCTTGCGCGTTGATGTGAGCATCGCGGTGCAGATGAACAAGCTCCTGAAATCGAAGTTCGATTGCAACTCCGATGCGGGTGTCTTCCAACGGCAACGGACGCAGATAGAGTACCAGGTTGTCAAAGCCCTCCCGGTCAAGGTCTTGGAAATGCCCGGTTCCGATCCAAGGCCTCACGCTACGGAGCATGGATTCCATTTCTCGCACAACGTACTCGGTAGACAGGCCTTGATCGCCCAGATCATCCCTGAGCATCACTGTCACGATAAAGGGAGCGTTACCTCGACCCCCAAGATCACCGAACGACCGCGTGTCCGCCGATGGCGTCCCGGATGGGAGGTCTTGAGCGTGAGCAGCCGGTGCGTCGGGCCGGCTCTCATCGGAGCAACAAGGTGACGTGACCAGCACCAGCAAGCCAACCGTCGCAATGCACGGCCCGAAGGTGCCGAGCCTCCATTCGCTGTCCATCGGTCTCGCTCCCGAGCTTGTCGGATTGAACTGGTTGCGTTCGCTTCGCGGCGCCGTCGCATCGGGGTCACAGCACGAGCGATCGCCGGACGGAGCCTACCCGCCGCGGTGCGCTGCCTAGCGGCGGAACCGCCGTCGTCGCATCGTCGTAGTATACCACGCCCGGAGTGCATGGTGGAACCCCAAGCCGAGGGCCTGACCTCAAGGCTTCGGGCCTTCCGCACCGCCGCGGGCAGGGCTCAGGTGATGGCGGTTTGGTATTGCTCCAGGGGCAGCGCGCCCCTGGCTGACCTGGAAAGCCCGGCTGGGCAGGGTTGCGCTCGGGCCCGGCTGGCGCCCACCGGCTCCCTGGGATTGCACCACCCTGGAGAGGGGGACGCTCCCCAGGCCGGCGCGGCAAGAGCAGAACGGGCGATAATCGGTTGAAGAAAGCCTGACCCCCTTTCTTCTTCCCTTTCTTCTTTAAGTAAGCCTGACCCCCTTTCTTCTCTAAGTAAGCCTGACCCCCTTTCTTCTCAATTGCACAGATTCGAACAGCGTCGATGCGGTCTTGTGGTGCGACTGCTGCAGCTGTGCGGAGGCACGTCTTGGGGGACACGCTCGTGAGCCGGGCGATCGTCCGTCGAAGTGGATGGACCTGCTACCCGAGAAACAAGCAGTGAAGCCATTCCGGCGTCCTGCTGGCTGCCGTTGGAATATAACTTTTGCCAATCGGCCGGGGCTTGCTTTCTTCTCAGTTTGTTCGGAACTCGCGATCCCTATGCTTCGCTCGGGACGAAGGGTAACAAGACAAGATGCAGAGGTTTACTCCACATTCAGGGCCAACCGGAACCCGGCGTAGTGGTACCGGGTGTCGGGCATGATGCGGGTGAAGCGGTACGCCACGCGGCAGGAGACCGCATAGGCGCCCCAGCTGCCGCCCCGCAGCACACGATGAGTACCACTCGCCGGGCCGTGCGGGTTCACGTGCGGGTAGGGGGTCGTGCTGTAGTAACTGCTGCCATACCAGTCGTTGCACCACTCATAGACGTTGCCCGCCATGTCGTACAGGCCGTAGCCGTTTGGTGCGAAATACCCCACCGGGCTGGTGTACGGGAAACCATCACTGTCAAAGTCCGCGTGATACCCGCGCGTCGGGCTTGTGTCGTAGTCGTAAAAGGGCGATCCATCTTTCCAATAGCTGTAGTAGTTGCCCTGGGAGTGTTGGATAGTGTCCGTATCCGACCAAGGGAAGCGATGCCCGACAGCGCCGCCACGGGCGGCCTTCTCCCACTCCGCTTCCGTCGGCAGGCGATAGCCACCTCCGAAATTGCAGGTCCAGGTGGACAGGTCATAGCACAGCGGCTTGCCCTCCATGGCGCTGCGCCAGTTGGCGTACGCGACCGCACCGTACCAACTTACCATGACCACCGGGTGGTGCTCCTTGCCCGCGACCACACCGAACGTGCTGCCGTTCCAGGTGATGCGACTGTAACTGCTGCTGGTCGTCGTGTCGCAGTACCCCGTTCCCGTGTTGTACTTGTAGACCACGCCACTGGTCACGATGATCAGGTTGTTCTGGCTCCACGCCCAGTTCAGCGCATCGGCATACTCCTGGTTCGTAACCTCGTGGGCGTCCATGTAAAAGGCGTCAACGTACACGGCATGCACGGGCAGTTCGTCTGAGCTGCGTTCGTCGAAGGCATCGCCCATCTGGAACTGTCCCGCGGGGATGAGGGCCATGCCCGGCGGGGGCAATGTTCCCGTGAATCGGTTCTGGAACAGGGCGTAGTCAGCCGCGTCCACGTCGCCGTCGTTGTCGAAATCCGCATCGACGGAACACTCGGCCGGCGGCGCGATGTTCGGGCCGTTCAAGCAGGCGGCAAACAGGGCGAAGTCGGCGGCATCGGCGTCACAGTCGCTATCGAAATCACCAAGCGGACGGCCCTGCGCGTCCACCATCACGCCCACCGGCGTGTTGCTGCACACGTCGAGCGCGTCGTCCACGCCGTCGCCGTCCGCGTCGGCGCCTTGAGCGGGGACGGTCGCCAATACGCCCGCTCCGAGGACCAGGCACCAGCCGATAACTCGATAACGGGCGATCATCATTCACACCTCCGAAATTCTCCAGTGCCCTCTACTCGGCCGCGTCGTCGGGCAGCGCCGGTCCACTGTACCGTAAAAGCACCGGTTGCGCCTACATGCGGGTTGCGTTTTCTGCCACACGCGGGTTGCGTTTTCTGGCATGGCCGGGCGCGGCGGGGTGTGTCTGCGTCAGCGGCGCCAGGTGGGGCGGCGGCCGTAGGTTCCCCAGCGCCAGAGCCATTCGGCTGGACCGAAGCGGAAGCGTTGCAGCCACCAGCGCGAGAGCAGAAGCTGGAATGCCCACACGGCCAGCACCACCGCGACCTGTCCGAGGCGCTCGACCCGGCCGAACCAGCCCAGGCCGTATCCGTAGAAAAACAGGGTGCAGATGATCGATTGCAGGAGGTAGTTGGTGAAGGCCATCTGCCCGACGGCCGCCAGGGCGTGCCGCAACCGCGGCAGCGCGGAGGATCGGCACAGCAGCATGACCGCCCCGACCCACGCGAATGCGACGAACAGACTGCCCCAGTAGTTGAACTGGCTGCCGAAGAACAAGGCGCTGTGGACATCCCAATCGGCCGCGTTGCGGAACACCACGCCGCCCACCACCAGGGGCAGCCCAACGAGCAGTCCAACGCCCGTCAGGGCGAGGTACACGCCGCGCGAGCGGGACGCCTGCAACACGCCGAGCTTGAAGCAGGCCATGCCCGCGAGCATCAGACCGCATACCCGCCAGAGGTTTTCCACCAGCAGCAGGAACGTCTGCATCATCAGGGCGCTGCGGGCGCGATGGGGGAGAAGCGTGAGGTAGCTTCCGCGATGCGTTTGCACGGTCGCGGCGATCTCTTCCGCCGGCGGATGCCAGAAGCCGGCCTCGAGGCCTGCGACCTCTTCCGGGGGCCAATAGGGCATGGTCGACTGGAAGAACTGGGTGATCCCCGAGGGAAGCGCGATGAGCAGCGCCGCCACGATCAGCAGCCGCGCGGGCCGGACCCGGCGCAATGGGTAAACGGCCATGCCGCACAGCGCGTAGGTCACCAGGATGTCGCCGTCCCAGAGGAGGTAGGCGTGGAACAGCCCGAAGACAAGCAGGACGGCCATGCGGCGATAGTGCAGGCGTGCGGGACGGGCGTCGGCGGCCTCCCGGCGGCGGGCCATCAGGGCGATGCCGGCGCCGAACAGCAGGCTGAAGATGGTCATGAACTTGCGGTCGGCCAGCAGGTGACTGAGCAGCCAGACGAGGTAGTTCGCGCCGGTCAGGTCGCCGTAGGCGTAGGGGTTGAAATACGCCGCGATGGGCATGGCGAACGCCTGGATGTTCATGATGAGGATGCCGAGGACGGCCACGCCGCGGAGCACGTCGAGGGAGGCGATGCGCTCGGTCTGGGTGACAGGTCCGGCGCCGGGGACTCGGGCGGGCGGTTGTGGCGTCGGGTCTTCGCCGGCGGTGGGGAGATCGGGTTGATCATCTTCGAGTTGGGTGGGCATGTTGTTGTCCGTCAGGGAAGTTGGTGTCCGTCGCGCGGTCAGGCCGGCGCGTTGTGGGTGCGACCGGTAGCCGGCGAGTTCTTGCAGCATATTCTGCCCGGCGTTCACCTGATTGGCCTGGCTTTCCGGGCGGCAGGCATGATACCGCCTGAGGCGGTCGCCGGCATGGGGGCGACGACGGAGCCGTTCTTATAGCCAATTAGAGCCAATTCGGCTTGCCCAATTGGCTCTAATTGGCTATATTTATGGCCATGCTCAAGGTCGAGTCGCTCGCCATCTCGCCGGAAATGCTCGCTCTCGTGGCCGAGATCGACGAATTCAAGGGGGCTTGGCGCGCGCTGGGTCGGCTCGCACCGGACCGGCTCCAGGCACTGCGCAGAATCGCCACCATCGAGAGCGTGGGATCGTCCACGCGGATCGAGGGCGCCACGCTGTCGGACCGGGCGGTGGAGGCGCTGCTGGGCGGGGTTCGCGCCGAGCCATTCGCCTCCCGTGACGAGCAGGAGGTGGCCGGCTACGCGGCCGTCATGGAGACCGTCCACGCAAGCCACGCCGACATCCCTATCACGGTGAACCACGTGAAGCAGCTTCACGCGATGCTGCTGCAATACTCCGAGAAAGACGCCTGGCATCGGGGAAAGTACAAGACCTTCCCGAACAAGGTGGAGGCATTCGACGCGTCAGGCAAGTCGGTTGGTGTGGTGTTCGAGACGTCTACGCCTTTCGAGACGCCGGCACAGATGGAGCAACTGACCGCCTGGTTCAACCGCGCCATCACCGACGGCACGCCGCACCCGCTGCTGGCCATTGGGATTTTCACCGTAGTGTTTCTCGCGATTCACCCGTTCCAGGATGGCAACGGCCGACTCTCGCGCGTGTTGACCATGCTGTTGCTGCTGAGGTCCGGCTACGCCTACGTGCCGTACACCTCGCTCGAGAGCGTGATCGAGCAGCACAAACGCGGCTATTACCTGGCCTTGCGGCAGACCCAGGGGACCCTGAAGGGCGACGCGCCCAACTGGTCGCCGTGGCTTCTGTTCTTTTTGCGGGCGCTCCAGCAGCAGAAGCGCAATCTCGAAGCCAAGGTCGAGCGGGAGCGGCTCATGCGGGCGCGTCTGCCGGAGCTGGCGATCGCCATTCTGGACCTGGCGGGTGAGCATGGTCAGGTTCGCGTCGCCGACGTCATGCGCGTGACGGGGGCGCCGCGCGGCACGGTGAAGAAGCGATTGTCCGACCTGGTCGCAGCCGGCCACCTCAAGCGCGGCGGCAAAGGCCGGGCGAGTTGGTACGCACTGTGCTGACAGCGGTGAAACAACCTGTCCGCAGGCGACGGATGCCGGGGAGAGCGTGGGAGGGCGCGTGAGATCTGGCGCCGCGCGGCGGGCGTGGGGTGTCGGGTATGGGGGCGGGGACAGGACGGTTGCGGCGGGGTTCGCGGGCCTGGACGGGGTTCTCTGCAGATATGGATGAACCCGGCCCGGGGTTTGCGCCCCGGGCCGGGTTCATTGGCCGTCATGCGGTCTTGGCCGGCGAGGCTCGCCTTACAGCAGGAACACCAGCATCACCACCACGAACAGCGGAATGAGCACGGCGAAGCTGTAGGCCATGTAGCCGAAGAACGACGGCATGCGCACGCCGCTCTGTTCCGCGATGCTTTTGACCATGAAGTTGGGCCCGTTGCCGATGTAGGTCAGCGCGCCCATGAACACGGCGCCCAGCGAAATCGCCACGAGGTAGTGCTCGCTGATCGTGCCCATCGTCAGCGGCACCGCGTCTCCGTGCACCGGCAGCACCCGGGCGGTCTCGAAGAAGACCACGTAGGTCGGGGCGTTATCCAGGAACGCCGAGAGCCCGCCCGTGGCCCAGAAGAATTTCCACGGCGCGTCCAGGCCCAGCTCGCCGCCCTTGGCGTTCAGGATTTCCACCGGCACCTGCATACAGATGAAAATGCCGATGAACAGCGCCGCCACCTCGAGGATGGCGTGGTAGTTGAACTGGTTGAGCCGGTAGATCTCCTTGTTGGTGGTGAGCTTGGACACCACGACGAGCAGCAGCATGATCAGCTCGCGCATAAAGGGGAAGGGCTTGATGCCCAGCAGGGGCAGCTCCTTGCTCGGATCGACCATGCCCACGCACAACACGATGCCCAGCAGCCAGACGAAGTTCATCGAGCCGCGCAAACGCAGCGGCGTTTTCTGCGTCTCATCGAGCTTCACCGCGGCCGGGCCTTCCTTGCGGTACGCCCGCATGTCCCAGATGTAGTAGATCACGAGCAGCGCCCCGACCACCGCCGCCCACTCCCACACCAGGTGGAACGTCCACAAGAACGGCACACCCCTGAGGTAACCGAGAAACAGCGGCGGATCACCGATCGGCAGCAGCAGCCCACCGCAGTTGCTCACGATGAAGATGAAGAAGATCACCGTGTGCCGCACGCGCTTCCGCTCGGCGTTGGTCTGCAAGAGCGGGCGGATCAGCAGCATGCTCGCCCCGGTGGTCCCGATGAAGCTGGCCAGCAATCCGCCGACGGCCAGGAAGCCGGTGTTGGTGGCGGGATGCGCGGCCAGGTCGCCGCGGAGCGAGATCCCCCCGCTGATCACGTAGAGGCTGAACAGCAGGACGATGAAGGGGATGTACTCGATCAGCACCGCGTGCTGGAGGACGTGAATCACGCTCTTGACGCCCGAGTAGGTCGCGTGCGTCGCGTGGTTGACCGTCATGGGGTGGACCAGCCCATAGTACACGAGCGTCAGTGCCGCCAGGGCCAGGGAGACCACCAAGCGGTTTTTGTTGCTTTCCCACCAGTGGGCCGTCGCCGGCACGAGCGGCAGCACCGCGATGGCCAGCAGAATCGCCACGAACGGGGCGCAGGCCCACACCGGTGGGACCTCGTATCCGGCCGGGGGGCCGTGATGCTCATCCGCGGCCTCGCTGCCGTGGGCCGCGTGCGTCTCCCCGGCGTGTCCGGCCGCCACGTGCTCCGGCGCCGCGACCGATTCGCCGTGGGGCGTGGCCACTTGGGCGGTCTCCACCGGATGGTGAGGCTGCACGTAGTCGTAAATCAGAAACGCCAGCACCGCGACCGACGCCACGATCGCCAGCCACTCCAACGCGTTCAGCCTGCTGCTGCCGTGTCCGCCGTGATGCGCATCCGCGTTCAAACTCATTTCGATACTCATGAACTGCCTCGGTGGATCGAGTCTGCGGTCGGGACGCACGCCGGCCATCGGCGACGCCCTTGGCTCAGATTTCCACCGGGTCTATCGACCAATCGAATTCGTCACATCGGCAAAGGCGCAGCCGCGCCGGCGCCGCCCTGTCTTCTGATCTGGCAACCACCTCCGGCAAAAGGCTTGTGGGCCGATAATCCCACGTTCGGGATCGCGTCCATCGCCCCGCCCGCCGGTCGCGACCGCTGCGACCGCCCGGGCATGCCGGCACACCGCGAAATGAACCCACGCGACACCGTCACAAACCGGCGGCACGCGTTTACTGCATCCGGACAGGATAACTCTCAGTCAACCAAACGCAACGAGGGCCGGCGGCAATCGACCATCGGCCTGCGGCGAGATCATGCCCGCGGTCGGCCGGTGGTACTGGCGCCAAACGGCACATACCTGGCTACCTGTCGCGCCGCGCCGCCAGCCATGTCCGCAGGTCGTCGAGCCCGCGGGTGTTCAGCACGTCGCCACGCCGGGCGCCGCCGCGCCGGGCGGTGCTCACCCCGTGCTGCAACTGGCCTAAGGTGGCGGTGCGGTGGGCGTCGGTGTTGATGCACACCGGCACGCCGGCCTGCACCGCCTGGCGCACGTGCAGGTCCTTGAGGTCCAGTCGTTGCCACGAGGCGTTGATCTCCAGAGCCGCGCCGGCATCCTTCGCGGCCGACACGATCCGCCCCATCTCCAGCTCCATCGCCGCCCGCCGATTGATCAGCCGGCCGGAGGGGTGCCCGATCAGGTGCACGAACCGATTTTCCAGGGCGGCAAGGGTGCGTTCGGTCGGGCTGGCCTTGCCCTTACCGCCCTTGCCCATGGCCGCGTGGATGCTCGCCACGACGAAATCGCACGCCGCGAGGATGTCGTCGGGATAATCCAGCGAACCGTCCGGGAGGATATCGCACTCGCATCCGGCCAGGATGGCGATGCCGTCGATCTCGCGATCGGCCGTCCGCACCGCCTCGATGTGGTCGCGCATCCGCTCGATGGACAGCCCGTTGGCGATGGTGCTGCTTTGGGAGTGATCGGTGATGGCGATGTAGGCGTATCCGAGCGCCCGGGCCGCCTCCGCCATTTCCGCGATGGTGTTCTTGCCGTCGGACGCCACGGTGTGCATGTGCAGATCGCCGCGGATGTCGTCCAGCGTCACCAGGTCGTCGAAGCGCGCTTCCGGCTCGAACTCGCCGCGATCCTCGCGAAGCTCCGGCGGGATCAGCGGCAACTCCAACGCGGCATAGATCTCCTCCTCGGTCGAGCCCGCGCGCTGCGTTTCGCCTTCGAAGAGGCCCCACTCGTTCAGCTTCCAACCGCGTTTCACCGCCCGCTCGCGGAGTCGAACGTTGTGCTCCTTGGATCCGGTGAAGTACTGCCAGGCCGCTCCGAACGCGTTGGCCGGCACCACGCGCAGGTCCACCTGAAGCTCGGCGGCCTCGTCGAGCGCCACGGTGACCGACCCCTTGGTTTTGCCCGCGGCGAGGATTCGTTTGACCGTCGGATGGGCGGTGAAGGCCTTGATCACCGCTTCGCCGGCGTCGCTGGTGCACAGCAGGTCGATGTCGCCGATGGTTTCCTGCCCGCGGCGCAGCGAGCCGGCGATCTCGACCCGCGAGACGCCGTCGAGGTCGCGGACGAAGGCGGCGAGTTCCTCCGCGACCGGCCAAGCCAGCCCGCGCGGCGTGCGTCCGCCGGCCTTCTCGAGAAAGGCGATCCCCTCGGCGATCTTCTGAACGCTTTTTTCTCCGAGGCCCGGAAGGGCCGCGAGCCGGCCGTCGGCGATCGCCGCCTTCAGATCGTCCAGATCCTTGACGCCGAGTTGCTCGTGGACCAGGGCGACCTTCTTGGGCCCCATGCCCTGGATTTCGAGCAGAGGGGGCAGACCGGCCGGCACCTCCTTGCGCAGGTCCTCCAGCACGGAGATGGTGCCGTTGGCGAGGAATTCCTCGATCTTCGAGGCCGTTCCCTTGCCGATCCCCTTCACTTCGCGGAGGACCCCGGCCTCGTGCAGCACGCGGACATCGTCCGCCAGTTCTTTGATGATGCGGGCCACTCGGCGGTAGGAGTTGATGCGGAAGCCGTCCCCTCCGGTGATTTCCAGGAGGTCGGCGATGCGGTCGAAGGCGCGAGCCAGCTCAGCGTTCATGGCAGGCAGGTGGTTGGAACCCGGACGGGGCACCAGGCCGCCGGAGCGGCCGGCGGCGGTATTGGAAAGAAAAATGACCCCTACGGGACTCGAACCCGTGTTGCCGGCGTGAAAAGCCGGTGTCCTAGGCCACTAGACGAAGGGGCCGACCTCCGGTTCGCCGCCCCTTGCGGTCAAGGCCGCGGGCGCGACCGGGGATTCCGCGGAAGCTTAGCTGTAACCGCGGAAAGCGTCAAGAAATCCGTGTTGGCGGCGGGATTGGCGGTCGTGGAATTTCCCCCACCCGCCTGATCGGCCCGTCAGGGGCGATTCCGCATGGAATCTGGGTGCCGGGGCCGGTATGATAGGCTTATCCTGGGGAACCTCCCCGCCCGAAGGACGGCGGGGAGGTGATCCTGCGGCTCGATGCCCGTGGCGGCGAGAGCCAAGACGACTGCGAGGTGTGTGATGACCTACTTTTTGGTGCTGCTCGCCGACATTGCCATCATTCTTATCACGCTGTTCAACCTCGGATTGCAGCTATAGTTTGATTCGGCCATATTTGCTTTAAGGTCCGCCACGGTCCACTAATATCGTGTTTGCCGGTGCCAGGGCGGAGCTTTGCGCATTTGTCCGCAGCCGATGCGGAGTTCTGCGCAGCCCCCATCCACGTCCTCACGCCCGCTACTGGCTCAAGCCCCCTGATTACGCCCTCAGGCCCGATCGCGTTTTTTTCGCATTTGGCATAGTGGATGCCCTAAGGAATGGTGTCCACAACGAAAGGGCTGACGACGCTCAAACTCTTCCGCGCAATCCCTCTCCGGCCCGAATCTTGGAAGAGGTCGTCAGCCCTCCTCAAAAACCACCGCCCGCGGCCCCGTGCCGCGGGCGTTTTCTTTTGACCACCTCGCCCCGCCGGACGACTCTGCCTGCCGGCCCCCGTGCCTGCCGGGCCCCTGTGCCTGCCGAACAACTGTACCTGCCGGACCACTCTGCCGCTGACGCCGCGTCGGCTCCGCTGCGTTCATGCGCCGCGCACCGCAAACTTGCCTTCTCTGTCAAGTTATACTAAGCTGTCTAATAGCGGAGGCCGATGATATGACGGGGCCGATGACATGACGCAGTTGCCGCAGTTCACCCCGGAAGGCCTCCTGCCGCCGGGGGACTATGCGCTGACGCTGGCCGAACTGCGGGCGTGCATGCTGGTGGCCGGTCCGGCCGACGGGGAGATGTATCCGGCCTGGGACACGCTCTGGCGGGCTCAACTGGTCGAGAACCTGGCGGTTCTGGTCGAGCAGCTCTGGCGTGTGGGCGTCACCGAGATCTTCATCGATGGGTCGTTCGTCGAGGACAAGGACCACCCCAATGACATCGACGGCTACTTCCATTGCGACCTGGTCCGTTTCGCCAGCGGGGCGCTGGAGCGCGACCTCAACCGCCTCGACCCCCACAAGGTGTGGACCTGGTCGCCCCAGTCCCGCCGCCCCTACCGGGGTTATTCCAAGAAGCAACTGCCCATGTGGCATTGGTACCGCGTCGAGCTTTACCCGCATTGCGGCCAGCTTTCCGGATTGTGCGACCGATTCGGTCACGCGTTGGAATTTCCCTCCGCCTTTCGCCAGACGCGCACCGCAGGCCGGCCCAAGGGCGTCATTCGCATCGTGAGGTGACCCGATGATCCGCAACGAAAACGAATACCAGGAAGCCGTCACCCGCTTGCAGCAGGAGACCGCCCGCCTCGCCAACCAGCGCACGGCGCTGGAGGACACCGACCTCTCTCCCGAGGAGGTGCAGCGGGTGATGGATCCGCTCGAATCGTTCCATCTCCAGCTTGTCGAGGAGGTCGAGAGCTACGAACGGCTCAAGCGCGGCGAGTTCCGCGAGATCCACAACCTGCACGGGCTGGGTCAGCTTCTCATCGGCCTGCGCATCGCCCAGGGCCTCAGCCAGCGCGAACTGGCCGAACGCCTCGGGGTCCACGAGTCGCAGGTTTCCCGCAACGAGCGCAACGAGTACCACGGTATCACCCTGGAGCGGGCCGCGCGCATTCTGGACGCCCTCAACGTCGACCTGCGCACCGTCGTCGCCGACCCCGGGACGCACCCGCCAGTCGCGGCCTGAATTGCGTCAGTGGTGGATCGCCTCGGCCAGCCGGCGGTACTGGAGCGCGTAGAACATGCTCAGGTAGCGGCGGGTTTCCTGCCGCTCGAGATTGGTGACGTATTTCCAGAAGCCGTAGACCCGCGCGAGGGTCATCATTCTTTCCCCATACAGCCGCCAGGTGTAGCGCGACTCGATGCGATCGAGCGCCGCCCGCGAGATCGTATCCCAATAGCCTGATTCCGTGGTACAGCGATCGAAAAAGTCCACCAGGCGGTTGGCGGCCTTATCTCCGTGGTTGGGGTCGATGTGGAAGCCTGAAATGCCATCCTCGATGATCTCCGAGGGCCCGCCGTAGCAGGTGGCAAACGTCGGCAAGCCGCTGCTCATCGCCTCGATCACGGTCAGGCCGTAAGCTTCGAAGAGCGCCGGCTGGACGAAAGCCCCGCCATGGTCGGCCACGAAGCGATACAACTCGCCCACCAGGTTGCGGTCCGTCTGGAAGCCCACCCAGCGAATCTGCCCTTCGAGTTGGTGGTGATCGATCAGGTGATGCAGCCGGTGGATCTGGTCCCGCTCCTCGTGATCGTTGGACAAGTTGGGATCGAGATGTCCGCCCACCACCAGGAGGTTGGCGAGTTCGCGCAAGCGCGGGCAGTTGCCGTACCAGTCCACCAGCCCGTTGATGTTCTTGATTCGATCGAGCCGGGCCATGGTGAAGACGATCGGCTTCTCGCGATCGGCGAAGTGGCTGCGGCAGGGCGTATTCCCTCCGTTGCCGAAGACCAGCTTGTGCAGTTCGTCGTGCAAGCCGCCCAGCCGTCGCTGCTGGTCGGTGAAGGGGAAGTAGATGTCCGGATCGGCGCCCGGTGACACCACGTTGAAGCGCGGGTCGAACACGTCGATCCCCTCGATCACGCGGTAGAGCCCGGGCATGGTGAAGGCGCCGTAGCTTTCGTACTGCCCCACGCTGTCCGCGGTGCCGGCGATCTCCTGGTAGGTGCTGGTGATGATGAAGTCGGCCGTGTTCATCGCGATGAGGTCGGCGCTGAACTGGCAACTGAAGTGGTACTGGTGGTCGTTTTCGCGCCAGAACAGGTCGGAGAGCAGGTACTTGGTTTTTTCCAGAGCGTGGGCGATGTTGCACTGGGTCACCTGGAGGCGCTGGGCCATGATCGACGCGACCAGGTTGCCGTCGGAGTAGTTGCCGATGATCAGCGCGGGGCGTTTGCCCAGTTCGGCCAGGACCTCCTTTTCCGCCTCCTGGGCGAAGCGCTCCAGGTAGGGCCAGATCTCGAAACGGGAAATCCAGTGCGGCACGATCTCGCCCGCGTGGTCGCGGAAGGGCACGCGCACGATCTGGGCGTGCCGCGTTCCGGCGATGCGTTCGCGCGGCTGGTTGCAGGTGGTGCCCTGGGCGTCGGGAATCAGCCGGGTGACTACCAGGATCTGCGGATCGATCGCGATGCCCTGGTCGTCGAGACGCCGCTTCATTTCTTTCTCGAGGGCCCGCACCTGGTCGAGAATGTAGACCACCTGTCCGCCGGTGTCGGGCTTGCCCAGCACGTTGGACTGCCCGAAGTACCCGTGCGGGGTGAGGATCACGATGTCGAAGATCATGGGGATGCGGGCGAGAAACTTCTCGAGGTTGTTGGGATCGGGTGCTTCCAGAATTTCCGAAAGCAGGTGCAGCGTATCGCGCATGCGGGCGGCGTCTCTGCCCCAGCCCGGCTCGAGTCCGTACTCGCGCAGCGACTGACCCACGTCCGCCCAGGTCGCCTCGGGGCGCTCGCCCGCCAGAAACTCCACCGACTGGCGAACCGCCCGGCGCAGCTCGACGGTGTCGCTGATCCGCTGGTTGAGCATCAACTGCTCGCCCTTGTAGTGGTGGACGCGCAGGAATTCGAGCAGGCTGCGGTCGCCCGCGTCAAGCTGCTGAAACAGTTCGCTGGACAGCCGCCGGTTGAGAAAGCCCACCCCCTGCCCGATGCTGCGGCTCTCGCGCAGGCGGGGAAATCCCCGGTTGAACGGCTGGAGGTCAATCTCCAGGGGCATGAGCTCGTTGTGGTCCGTCCCCTGGACGAGACGCTCCTTGGCGGCGAGGTACTCGCTCACCGAAATCTCGTCGACGTCGACCGCCTCCACGTGGAAGCGCCAGTAGCTCCATTTGCCGATGCGCGGGCGCGCCGCCAGGTAGATCCACGGCGACTCGATGGCGGCATCCTGGGCCACCCGGATCAGCGCCCCCAGCGGCGACTTGTTCACCGCGGCGCCGTTCTGCTCCGCGGCGTAGCGGGCCAGCTCGTCGAGCAGGTCGCTGCGCAGCAGAAACGCCTTGTTCAGATTGACGAAGCGGCGCAGCAGCAGGTAGGCCTCGTCCCGGTGGGTGTTCAGGTAATCCCGTAGTGAATCGCTCATATACCAGCCGTTTCGGTCTCGGGAACGCGGATCTTGCCCAGAAAATTGTAATGCTCGATGCCCTCGAGAACGCCCGCCGCGTGGCGCCCCTCGGCGAAGTATATCCGTGGCTCGCCGCGCAGTTGCTCAAGTTCCGGATCGTAGTTGCCGACCACAACCGCCAGCGTATTGCCGGTGAGCATCTCGATGTCGTTGCCCGACTCGCCGGCCACCAGCATGTGCTCGAGGGGAATGTTCCACTTGTTGGCGAAGTAGCGCAGCGCCGTGCCCTTGGACGCGCGGATCGGCAGGCAATCGAGGTAGGCCCCGTGCGAGTAGATCAGCTTGCACTGGAGGCGGGCCCGGCGCAGGTAACGCACCAGTTCGCGCAGGCGCGGCATCTTCTCCGGATCCAGGTCGTAGCTGATCTTGTAGCGATCCTGGAACTCCTCGGCCTGCAAGCGGATGCCGGGAAAGCCCTCCAGGGCCGCGCGGATGGCGTCCGGCTGCCAGCGGTAGGCGATGTGCTGTTCCCAGCCCATGTCCTCGACCAGGTGCGGGCCGTAGTGGATCACGCTGCCCACCGAGGTGATGACCACCTGGGGCGTGGGGACTTTCCATTCCTTGAGCACCTGCTCGGTCTTGGCCATGTTCCGGCCGGTGGCGATGCCGAAGCCGACGCTCTCGCCCGCGTCGTGCAGCGTCTCGATCAGCCGGTTGAGCGCGTCGCGGTCGCCGGTGAGGGTGTTGTCGACGTCGGTGATGAGGAAGCGGTCGGCCGTGATCAGGCGGCTCTTGCGGCTGTAGACCACCCGTCGCCGCCCGTAGAGGCTGAGCGCGGTCCGCGCTGCGCGCATATACTTCTCGACGTGGCCGGGCCAGGAGAAGTGCTTGTGCGCTCCGCGAATGCCGTTGCGCGACCACTTGCGCCAGCGCTGCGGATCGCGAATCGCGTGCAACAGCGCCTCGCCGATCGCGGCCTGATCCGCCGGATCAACGAGAATGCCATTCTTGCATGCAGCCGTGATGTCGCGCGGGCCGCCGTCCCGCGTGGCCACGATCGGCAGACCGCTCGCCGCGGCCTCGATGAGCGTCAGTCCGAACGGCTCGGTCAGCGCCGGATTGACAAAGACGCCCTTGGTCTTAGCCGCCAGCCGGTAGAGCTCGGGCACGTCCTCGGCCGAATGGTGCTTGGGGTAAGCGGCGCTGCCGTAGAGGTTGTACTTGTCGATCAGCATGAGCACCTCGGTGAGCACTTCCCGGGCGCCCTTGTCCAGTTCACGGATGTCGTCGCGGTTGCCGGCCACGATGACCAGGTTGGCCAGCTCGCGCAGCTCGTCGTTTTCGCCGTAGGCCTTCACCAGCGTGGCGATGTTCTTACGATGATCCGGACGCGACAGCGCCAGAATCATCGGCTTGCCCCAATCGGAGAGAAACGGCGTGATCTCCTTGAAGATCGGCGCCTGCCGCCACCCGCTGCGCCCCGGCGGCGAAAACCGGCTCAGGTCCACCCCCGGCGGAATCACGATCATCCGCCGCGGCTGGTAATAGTCGTACTGGGCGTACTGTTCCTCCACCTCCTGGTTGGTGCTGGCCACCACGAAGGCGGCGTTGTCGATGGCCGTCTCCTCGGCCGCGATTCGCCGCCCGATGTTGTAGCGCCGCTCGATGGTCTCCGATTTAACCCCCTGCGCGGACAATCGGGCGCGTTTCACCCGCCCCAGCGAGTGGCCGGTGAAGGCCATGGGGATGTTGAGAATTCCCGATAGCTGCGAGGCCACGTAACCGGCGTCCGCGTAGTGCCCGTGAATCAAGTCCGGGGCCCAGCCCTGCCCGCGGATGTATTGCAGGGTGTTGTCCACGAAGCTGTCCAGGTGCGGCCAGAGCTTTTCCTTGGCGATGTAGCGATTGGGCCCGCAGCGGATGCGCACGATACGGCAGTTGGGCGCCAGCTCCTCGATGGGGCGGGCGTAGTCCTCGCTGACCCGGCCGTCCTGCACCAGCCGGGTCACCAGATCGACCCGGTCGACGTTTTCGTGCCGGCTGAGGTGGCGGGCCAGCTCGACCACGTACGTCGTCTGGCCGCCGGTATCGGCGTCGCGCCCCAGCTCCAGGTTTTCGCCGCGAATCAGGCCATGAACGCTGATCAGCATGATGTATCGGCCGGTGCTGGCCTGCATGGTATCAATCTCCTGGTCGGATCCATCAATCGAACACTGCCGGATGGTCAGTTCAGTTCGTCGCGTACCGCCCGGCTGCGCAGATCGGCCAGTTCGGAAGCGATGTCGGGCATGGCCCCGCTGCGCTGGGCGACGAGCCCGCCCACCGCGTTGGCGAATGCGCCGCAGCGCGGAAGCGGCCAGCCGTGCAGCTTGGCCGAGATGAGCGCGGCCGTGAACGCGTCGCCCGCGCCCACCGCATCCACGACCTGGATGGGCTTGCCCGGGATGTCCACGACCTCGTCGGGAGCGATCAGCAGGCAGCCCTTGCCGCCGCGGGTGATGCACACCAGGTCGACGGCGTAGCGTGGCAGCACGTTGTGGGCGAAGGCTTCCGGATCGCGTCCGTCGATGTCGAGTTGCGCGCCGATGAGGCGGACTTCTTCCGCGTTGAGCTTGACGATGTTGGCCGCGTGCAGCGACGCGTTGATCCAGTCGCGATGCCGCCACTGCTGCCGCAGGTTCACGTCGTAGACGATGAGCGCGTCGCGTGCCATCGCCAGGGCCTGCGCGATGGCGCTGCGGCTGTCGGAATGCCGCTGGGCCAGCGTGCCGAAGCAGACCGCGGCCGCTGAGCGCATGAGCTGCTCGGCCGCAACGTCTATCCCGATGTGGTCCCACGCCACGTTTTCGTGAATGATGTACTCCGGGTGGTTGGGATCGCGCGTGTCGACCGTAACCGTCCCGGTGGGATGGTCGGGGTCCTGCTGGATGTGGTCGGTGGTCAGGCCGCGGTTCTTGAAGTACTGCACGAGTTCCCGGCCCGGATCGTCGTCGCCGACCCGCGAGCAGATCACCCCCCGATGGCCCAGTTGCTGGGCGTGAAATGCGACATTGGCCGGCGCGCCTCCGGGCCTGCGTGCGTCCGCGAAACAGTCCCAAAGCGCCTCGCCGAGTCCGACGACGGTCTGTGTGGTCTCATTCGTCATGGCTTCAAAGATTTCTCCCCGTACGAATGTTGTACCAGATCATCGGCTCGCAACAAGTCTCGCGGGTCATGTCAGCCCCGTACGCCCGTGGAGGCCACCGATCGCACGATCCAGCGTTGCCCCACAGTGAACACGCCCATGACCGGCAACGTCGCGATCACCGCAAAAGCCATGATAGCGCCCCAATGGATGGGAGGTTGGGTAAAAAAGTTACCAAGGGCAAGCTGCACGGTTCGGGTGTCTTCCGCCTGGCAGATCACCAGTGGCCAGAGGAAATCATTCCAATGAATCACGAAATCCAGTAACACAACTGTAATGATCGCCGGTCCGGCGTTGGGCAGAGCGATCCGCCAGAAGGTCCGCCACCACCCCAGCCCGTCGAGAAACGCCGCCTCTTCCAGACTCCGCGGCAATGATAAAAAATACTGCCGCAGCAGGAAGATGTTGAACGCCTTGGCCACGAACGGAATGCTCAGCGCCGCCAGCGTCCAGCCGCGCTCGCCGAACACCGCGGCCGCCGGGGCCGTGCTTCGCACGGTCATGAACAACGGAATCACGATCGCTTCCACCGGCAAGATGATGCTGATCACCAGCAGGGTGAACACCAGGTCCCTTCCGGGAAAACGCATCCGCGCGAAGGCGTACGCCGCCGGCGCGTTGATGACCACCCCGCCGAGGGCAATGACGCTCACCACGATGAAGGTATTGACCATGACCACGCCGAGGCTGCCGCGCCGCGCGGCCTCGGCGTAGTTCTCCCCCGTCGCCGGCGCGGGCACGAAGCTGCGCAATGAACTCACGTCGCGGTGAATGTGCCGCTCCGGCTTGAGCGACGCCGCCACCATCCACAGCACCGGCGCAATGAACAGCACGCCGACCGCCGCCGCGGCCAGGGCCGAAAACGTTCGTCGCAGCGGTCGCGCGGACATCAGGTCAGATCCTCCGTTTTGCCCAGGCTCACGCGTTGGGCCACCGTCACCGCCGCCAGCGCGATGAAAAAGAGCACGCCCGCGGCGCAGGCAATGCCCAGGTCGCGGCGGGTGAACGCCGCATCGAACATGTACTGCACCACCGACTGCGTACTGCCCCGCGGACCGCCCCGGGTCATGAGATATGGCTGCACGAACAGGCGCAGGGCGAAGATTGTCGTGATCATGATGACCACCATGGCCGTCGGCGCGATGCCCGGCAGCGTGATGTGCCAGAACCGGCGTACCGACGACGCGCCGTCGAGTTGGGCGGATTCATAGAGCTGGTCGGGCACCGTCTGCAAGCCCGACAGGAAGATCATCATCTGAAAACCCGCCCCCTGCCAGATACTCATGGCCACGATGCAGTACATCGCCTGCTCGGCGCTGGTCAGAAACGGCTGCAAAGGCAATCCCAACGTCGCCAGCAACCCGTTGAACAGACCCGCGCCCGACGCCGTGGCCGGGGCGTACAGCAGCTTCCACAGGACGGCCAGCACCGTCAGCGATATCGTGGTGGGAATGAACACTGCGAAGCGCAGCGCCCGGCGGGCAGCCCCGCCGCCGTTGGTCCACAATGCGAGCAACAGGGCCAGCAGCGTCTGCACCGGCACGACCAATACGGTGAAGAGCAGCGTGTTCGCCGCCGACTGGTGAAAATCCGCATCGTCAGCGACGGCCCGGTAGTTGTCCGCACCGCAGTAGGGCCCTGTCTGCGGCGCGGTCAATGCCTGGCGGTGCAGACTGGTGTGCAGCATCGCCCCGGCCGGTACGTAGATGAAGACCGCGATGAGCAACGCGGCCGGCAACACGAACAACGCCGCCACCAGGCGTTCACGGCGCAGCATGTGCGCCTCCTTTCCGCGCTGCGTCGCCCGCCGCCTGCCGATTCAGATCCCGCTGCACCCGCCGCGCCGCATGCTCCAGCGTGGGCTGCACCTTTGCACCGAAAGCGATGTCGCGCAGGGCACGGGCGAAGGCGCTGGTCAGCGCCGGGTATACCGGCGTCCGAGGCCGGGGCCGGGCGGCATGTTCGAGTTGCTCGCGAAATAGTCGCCGCGGCGGCACGTCGTACTCCGGGAAAAAGCGGAACGCACTGTAGCGGGCCGGTACGGCACCGTTGGCCTGCACGATCGGTTTTACACCCTCGGCCGGGTCCAGCAGCCAGGCGATTACCCGCCAGGCGTCGTTCCGGTTGCGGCAACTGCGGGAGATGCCCCAGCACCAGCTCCCACACGGCGCCACCACCTCCGGACCCATCCGCGGCAAGGGCATGACCCCAAAATCCAAATCCGTTGCGGCCTCGAAACTCGGCAGCATCCAATGCCCGGTCCAGTCGAACGCCGTCCGGCCGCCGGTGAAGGGGTTCGGGTTGGTCGAGGTGGGCTCGGCCAGGCCCGCGGTGATGAGTTCGCGCCACCGGCCGATCGCCTCGACCGCGGCGGGTCCGTCGAGCACGCCCTCGGTCCGGCCGTCGTCGATCAACGCGCCCCCGTTCGACCAGATCAGCGGGCTGAACGCGTAGGTGAACCACTCGTCGCCGGGATCGTCCAGGTGCAGCGACAGCGGCAGGTCGGCATACGGCTGAACCTGATGCAGCGCCGCCACGAACTGCGGCCAGGACCAGGCCTCTTCCAGCCGCTGGGGCGGATCGAGACCCGCACGGGCGATGATGTCGCGGTTGTAGTAAACCACCAGGGCCGAATCGAACGCGCCCAGCGCGTACAGACGCTCGTTGAACGTGCCCTGGGCGACCACGGTGGGCAAGAAGTCGGCCAGGTACTCGGGCGTTGCGTGCGCGTTCAGCGGCAGCAGCAGCCCCTCCGCCGCCCACGGTCCGACCAGCGGTCCGTCGATTTCGAGCACGTCGGGCAGCCGGTCGGCCGCCGACGCAATGGACACCTTGTTGGCGTATTGCCCGCCGGGAAAAAACTGGATGTCGACGCGCAGTTCGCCTTGATGGGCGGCGTTGAACGCATCGACGATGGCTCGCATGGCCGTGTTTTCCGCCTCCTGGCCGTGATGTGCCCAGACGGTGATCACCCGGGCCTGGTCCGCGGGCGCTTCCGGCGCACAGCCGGTGAGCGCGCCCCCAACGAGGGCGGCGGCGACCAGCAAGCCGGAGCGGATGATACTATGGAAAACCATAACCGACGCAATCCCTCCCCGAGCGCGGACCGGCGCCCTCAGTCGATCACCACCGGATTCTCCAGCACGCGGATCTGGAGTTGATCCGCATCGAGTTCCACGGGCACGCCGAAGGGCAGTGTCGCGTTGTCGCGCGCGTGGCCCGCGGGGAAATTCGCGATCACCGGCACGCCCAGGTCGGCGAAGTAATCCTCGAACACCTCGGCGAGCGTCAGGCTGTCTTCATCCGGCTTGGGGTCACAGTCACGAAAATGGCCCAACAGCACGCCGGCGACGTCATCGAGCTTGCCCGCCAGCTTCAACTGGCTGAGGTAGCGATCGATGCGGTATGGGCGCTCGCCCACGTCCTCGAGAAAGAGAATGCGCTTGCGGGTGTCGATTTCGTACGGCGTACCCATCAGGGCGACGATCAGCGAGAGATTTCCGCCGGTCAGTTGGCCACGGGCCACGCCGGGGGCCAGCGCGGTCAGCGGCGGCGTCTGCTTCGGCAATTCAAAAGTGTATCCGCCGGTCGAGATCGTTCCGCCCGGTCCGGTGTAGGCCTCCTGGCGCAGCGCCCGCCAGAACCACCACGACGAGAACTCGGTCAGGTCGCCTTCGCTGCCCAACCCCCACATCGGGTTCGGGCTGTGGAAGGTCACCAGGCCGGCGCGCTTCTGCAACGCCAGGTGCAACCCGGTGATGTCGCTGAAGCCGATGAAGATCTTTGGGTTTTTGCGGATGAGGGCGTAGTCCAGCCGATCGAGCATCCGCGTCGTGCCGTAATTGCCCGTACCGGGGAAGATCGCCTTCACCTGCGGGTCGGTGAAGACGGCCATCAGTTCCTGCGCCCGGCGCGCGTCTTGACCGGCCAGGTAGCCACGCGTGCGAAACAGATCCTCCGCCTGGATCACGCGGAAGCCCATTTGCTCCAGTCGCTCGCGGGCCCGGTCCATCCGCGCCTGCTCGAGACGCCCGGCCGGCGCCACGAAGGCAATCGTGTCCCCCGGCGCCAGCGCCGGCGGACGCACCATGGGTAGACGACGGGCCCCGTCGCAGCCCGCGGAGAGGGCCGACAGCAGCACAGCGAATCCAAAGGCCGGGATGATGCGACAGATCGTATGCGTCACAACGAGGTTCCTTGGAGTTGAGGTTCAACGGTCGCCAATGCGGGCCATCCGGGGGGAGTTACGTCGGGCCATCGCCCCCGATGCTTCCGCCGGCCGCCGGCGCGACGCGCGGCGTGCAACGATCGCCGCCGACCGGCCCGGTCTATGCAAAACATCATCATGGGGGCAGTGGGCAGCATCCGCAACGACCGGCCCGGTTGGCTTGCAGCGTGATGCGGGTGCAAGTAGACTGATTCGCCCGATTGGCCGATGATGCAGCAAAGCGTGACCGGTCCGATCGAGCCCGCCTTCGGGACCCTGCGGACCCTGCCGCCAGGTGGTGGCCCATCCCGCCCCCGAAGGTCGGCAAACCTGCCGTAACCTCATGGCAGGACTGAAGTTGGAGAGGTGGCCGAGCGGCTGAAGGCGCCGCATTCGAAATGCGGTCTGCGGGTAACCGTAGCGGGGGTTCGAATCCCTCCCTCTCCGGTGTACGAATCGGCCTCGCAGGTTATTGCTCAGCGATAGCTTGCGAGGCGATCGTTCTTTCGGGGGGCCTTTGCTCCCGTCGCCCGGCCAAGGCCTTCGCCTGCGCTTGCACTGGCCTCTTCATGTCATCTGCCGGCTTGCTGGCCTGCTCTGATCCAGCACATCCTACGGGGGCGTGAAGCCCTCCCGGCCGGTTTGTTGCCAGGGTTGGTCTGGTGCGGCCGGGCCGGTTAGGCAATTCCGCATACGCTTCAAGACGGCTTCGTTGGGCGTTTTTCTTGTGCGCGCGGTTGAGGGTGAAGACTGCGTTGGCGGCGGCTCCAGTTGGGGAGTTGGCATCGCGTACAACGACTTTGTTTCTTCGCCGCGTCGTGCATGGAGGTTTTCCGCAGCCGGCCAGGGCATTGTGCCGCGGCCGGCGATATTGCCCGATCCGAAGCCCCCGGTTGGGCAGTTTCCCAGTGCGGTCCGCGTTCGATCGGTCCGCAGGCGAGGCAGCCCAACACGGGGGGCGGCCGGTGCGTCGGGGGCTCCGGCGGTTGCGCGACGGCGGTCGGTTGGCGCAAGGGCTCGCGCTCGGGGCCGTGACGGCTTGCCTCCGGAGCTCTGAAGGCGCCAGCGCATGCCGGGTTGTTCCGGTTGACGATCGCGGCGGCATTGGATATGCCGTCCGTATGTCCCGCATACGCATTACCGGTTTGGTCCGAATCGCTGACGACGTGCGCCGGTCGCTGGCCGCTCCCCTTACGCCCCACCGCAAGGCGGCGCTGAAGCGCCAGGTGGCCTCATCCATCGCCCGGGTCGACGCGATCCTGGCGGCCGAGGGTATGTCGGTCGGCGAGTTGCCCGGACCCAGTCGGCGGGCGTACGCGTTTCTACGCAGCGTGGACGTGGATGGATGCGCCTCGGTCTCCACACCGGGGGCGAGTGCCCATCCGGTTTCGGCCATCGTGGTGCGCGGTTTGAAGCGCTCCTGGGAGGGGATCCTGGATCAGATTGCGGAGCCCACCGACGATACCCGAGTTGGCGAGATGTACGCCAAGATCATCGAAATCCGCGATCATGTTTCGCGGGGGCTCGAACGCAATGGGTTTTCCGTTGTGAGCCTGAAGCGGCCCTCGCGGGAGGCATACGCCTGGCTGCAGTACTTCTCGGTGCAAGCGAACTTTGATGCTTACATTGCGGCCGTCCGGCAGGCCCATCCCATCCTGCAAGCGGCCAGGCCCGAGCGTCCCGGCGTGGGATCGGACCTGCTGATCGAATATCGCCAGATGGCTGGGCTGTACCGGATGCGTGCTTACCCGGAAATCACCCGGGTCACCCTGGCGACGCCGATGATCGCCTTTGATGAGCCAACCGTCCGGGCGCTGGCGGCGGCCATGTTCGGCAACGGCTCGAAGCAACCCGTCATCGAGGCGGCGCACGCGGAGGCCTGCCAAGTCATCCAGGCGGAACTGGACGCGCTCGGGGGCGCCGACACGCAGACCGCCGGCGTGCACCACGATCTCGCGGTGGCGTACGAACGGGTTACCCAACGCTACTTCAACGGTGACCTCGCTCGGCCTCGGTTGACGTGGAACCGCATCCTGACGGGCCAGAAGTTCGGCCACTACGACCCGCTGGCCGATACTGTCATGCTCAGTTGCACGTTGGATCAGCCGGACGTGCCGGAGTTCGTGGTCGACTTCGTGATGTACCACGAACTGCTGCACAAGAAGCACGGGGCGGCGTGGCAGAACGGCCGGCAGGCGGTGCACACGCCGGCGTTTCGGGCCGAAGAGCGGACGTTCGAGCAGTTCGCCGCGGCCAAAGCCGAGCTGAAGCGGCTGGCGGGGCGCTATCGCTGATCGTCGTTGTCGTCGTCGGTGGCGGCGAAGGCGGAGTCGGTCTTCCGCAGAATCCTCAACGGGGGAAGCATCTGGCCGGCCGCTCTTTGCAACCACTCGCAGGGTTTGTGGATTCCCAACCGTTCTGAGCCCCGAGCGCAAGCTCCGGGGGGCAGGGATTGCACAACGGCCCGGACCTCCAACACCGGGGCCCGCCCCCGCATGCATGTCTTTCCGCAGGAGAGCGGATCGGCCGCGGACTGCCACCGGGGCATTGCCCGACCCGGGACCCGGGACCCGGGACCAGGCGACTCGCCGGACGCGGCATAGCGCCCCAACCGGCTGCGGAGATCGTGCATGCGCGACGCGGCAAGAAACGAAGCCGTTTTGCCCAGTGTTTTTCCCAACTGGCGCTGTCGCCAACGCGGTTTTCGCCTCAAAGCGCGCGTAGGCACAACCCAACCCACCCGAATTACGGCAGCGGCTTTACCGAAATCCGCCCGCGCGACGGCGACCCCCGGACCGGCCCATCTGCTCATCGGCCGCGGCGAGGCCTCCGACACCCCGCCCGCCGCTATCCCCGCTACCCGGCATCCGGAAAGAGCAGCATCTGGCCATCGGCGGCGACCGGCGGCGATCCGCCTGGCATCGACGCCGCCTTGCCCACTGCCGGCAGCGAATAGCCCGCTGCCGCCGCCTTATTCGCTGCCGTCACCGGGTTGTTCGCCTCCGCCGGCGTCGACCCGACCTGGCCGACGGTGGCGTTCGCCTCCAGCGCCGGGCTGTGCGCTTGCGGCCCGGCCTTGCCCGGCGTCTGCGACCGGGCTCGATCCGTGCCTGGCGCGGTTTGCGCCCCCCGCTTGTGCGTGCGGCGCGGGCGCCTCGCCGTGGCCACGAAAGCGTCCGTGTCCTGGAAGTCCCAGGCCGCACGCGAGGCCGGCCGGCCGTGCTCGTCACGCACCGGGCAGCCGTACGCCTCCACCAGGTACCGCGCGGCGAAGCGGTCGCACATCGATTCCTTCTGCCGCCCGTTGCGCCGGGCGCGCTGGAGCAGCCAGTGATAGCATTCGTGCCGGAAAATGAAGACCGCCAGTTGCTCGGGGTCGGCCAGGTCCAGGGTCCAGATGGGCTTGCTCCAGCCGTCGGCCGTCGACTGCGTCCGGGCGATGTGGGTGCCCAGGCGATAGGGATAGTCCAGATGCCGGCCGAGGTTGACGAAGATCCGCCCGTCCCCCAGGTAGCAAGTGCCCGAGTACGCCGCACCGCGGGCGTAACGCACCCACACGGTCAGTGCGTCCAGGGGCCAGCCCGCCATCGACCGCGCCAACGCGTGCATCAGGCGCACCGTGTCCAACCGGGTGGAATTACGAAACGCCATTCCGCTGACGTGATGGATGTATCGTCCCGTGCTCGTCGTCATCGTCTACCGCTGCGCTGGCGCCCCCTTGCCTGGTCCGGCGGAATGGCCACACGACCTCCGCGGCGCCGCCGAAATCGATGGGGCGCATCCGGCCTGACGGATGCGCTCCCCCCGGCTCGGCCGCGTGCGCCGCGCATACGCCCGCAGTGCGCTGCTGTCTCCATTACGCCGCGCGGATGCGTTGGTCAAGGCAATTGCCGGACTGCGGTGCGGCCTGCGTCCACGGGCCATTGTGGCAACGGGCGAAGACTGCGCACCCGCACGCGCAACCGTTTGGATGCTGTAGGGGGCTCTCGAAAAGTGAATGGGGCGCTACGGGTTATCGTTGTCCGGCGGCGGCGGCGGCGCTACTGGCGGGGGTGATAGCGCTGATGGACCGACTTGAGCCGGGCGTCGTCGACGTGGGTGTAGATCTGCGTGGTGGCCACGTCGGCATGGCCGAGCAGCTCCTGCACCACGCGCAGATCGGCGCCGCCCTGGAGCAGGTGGGTGGCGAAGCAGTGCCGCAGGGTGTGGGGCGAGACTTTTTTCTTGATGCCCGCGTCCCGGGCGTACTTGCGCACCGCCCGCCAGACGGCCGAGCGATCCAGCGGCCGGCCCGTGCGCGAGAGGAATACGGCGTCGCGCGAATGGGGACCGAGCAGTTGCGGGCGGAGTACGTCGAGGTAGCTTCGCAGGGCGGCGATGGCGGCCGACCCCATGGGGATGATCCGCTCCTTGCGGCCCTTGCCGATGACCCGCACGTAGCCGACGGCGAAGTTGAGGCGGTCGAGCGTGAGGTCGACCAGTTCGCTGACGCGCATGCCGGTGGCGTAGAGCAGTTCGAGCACGGCCTTGTCGCGGAGGAAGAACTCCCCGGCCTCGTCGGGCGCCTCGAGCAGGGCTTCGACGTCGCGGTAGTGCAGGGTGGTGGGCAGGTTGCGCCACTTTTTGGGCGACTCGATGAGGGAGGCGACGTCGCGGCGGAGGGCTTTTTCCGCATAGAGGAAGCGCAGGAACATTTTGATCGCCGCCAGGTGGCGGGCGATGGACGCGACGCTGAGTCCTTCGTCGCGGAGGGTGACGAGGTGATGGCGGACGAGGTCGATGTCGATATCGTCGCGATCGACGCCGAGGGAGTCGACGGTGTTCCAGAAGCGGCACAGGTCGGCCTGGTAGGCGACGATGGTGTGCCCGGCGAGCCCGCACTCGACGAAGAGGTAGTCGAGGAAGCGCTTGACGATAGGCGGGGGCAGCTTGGGTTTTTTTAATACGGCTTGCTGTTCGTGAACGATCATGCGGCCGATCCCCTTCCGCCCGGAACGCGCTGCCGGCCCGGGAGAGCTCATTGGGTTTACGCAATGACGCGCGGCGTTTGCCCGCGCCCGCGACAGGGTCCAGGTCGCCGAAAGACGGGCTGGGAAATGACAAGTGGTGACATCAAGAAAGCGCCCAACAACCTGCTCGGCGATCATGCCCCTGTAACGCAGTATTGTAAGAATTCGCCGACTTGCGTCAACCCAAAGCAGGCGCCGCGCTCAGCCGCGCGGCGCGCCGAACGCCGCCTGCACCCGCGCCAGAATGGTTTCCGCGTCGCGCGCGTCCGGGTAATTGAGGTAAACACCGGGTGCTTTATCGCTCTTACCCCAATGGTGACAAACCAGCGCAGTCTGGTCGCGGCGCAGATCAGTACAGAGGTCCGCGGGATTATCGGACGCCGGACCCGCCTGCATCCGCCGGGCCCAGTCCGTCGCCGCGGCCGCGAAGTCGCGCGCGCCCACGTCGGCGCCCGCGTCCAATCGACCGGCGTTGAAAAAGAACGGTCTGATAAAACCGCTCTGCGTCCCGCGCTGCACGATCAGCATCCGCAGCGCCGCGGGCGACGGCGCGAACCGTTTGTCCTTGCGGTCCAGCGCCTCCGCGGTGGCCAGGGCGTCGCGGCAGCGCTGCGCGGTTTCGAAGTCCAGCGCCTCTGCCGCCTGCGCCATGCGCGCCCGCAGGCGTTCGGCCTGCTCCGCGGCGCCCGCGATTGCGCCCCGCGCCGCGGCCGTGACCATCTCCCGGTAACGCGCCATGCCGATCGTGCCGTCGCACGGCGCTGGACATTTGCCCATGTCGTAATAGGCGCACCGTTCGCCGCGGGGCGCCTGCTTGAGCACGTCGGGATACCGGCACAGGTCGTACAGGTCCTCCAGGTCGGCGACGAACGCGGTTGCCCGCTTGCGCGTTGCAAACGGTCCCGCGGCCGTCACGCCCGCCCCAAACGGCGCATCCGTCACCTGCCAGTGCGGGTGGTCGTCGGCCAGGCGAATGGCGGTGTACCAGACGGGTCCGAATCCCAGTTGCTTGCGGTACCCCGGGCCGAGCAGTTGTCGCGCGACCAGCAAATACACCCAGTCGGTCTCGAACACCGAGCCGGTGAGCCGCCACCACAGCCGCCGCACCACCGACCCCAGTTCGGCCCGCTTGCCCGACGCCCCCTGCCGCCGCGGATCCAACCGCAGCGCCAGCATCCGCCGCAGCGAACGACCCGCGAGCAACTGCACCAGTCGATCGTCGTCGGCCACCAGCGCGCACACCCCGCCTCCGCTCGGCAAGGCCCGCGGATCGACCGCGTCGGCCGATCCCGGCAGGGCCATCTCGTGGGTGAACAATCGCCCGTACAGGCCGTTCATCTTGCTGGTCCGAATGCTCGCGCTGCGCGTTCCAGTACAAATGCGGTCCGCCAACATACCGCCGGTCCCCCACTGGACGAAAGCGCGAACCGGACGCCGCCGGTCGAATGCGGAAAGTCATCGACCGCCCGGCCCCGCGTGCCGGCCGATCGCGGGAGATCATCGACTGCCCGGTCCTGCGTACCGGCCGACGGTCTCAGCGGCCGAGAGCCGCGCCCGGAGCAGGCTGCCCGCAAGGCACACCCGGAGCGCGAAGCAGACCGCCGCAGCCGCGAGGCATACCCGGAGTGCGAAGCAGACCGCCGCGGCCGCGAGGCATACCCGGAGTGCGAATCAGACCGATTTGGCCCGCGCGCGGGCATTTGACGTTCCGGCTCCGATCGGCTTAAATGCCCGTTCGCAAGGGAAGCCCCGGGGCCATAGCTCAGCTGGGAGAGCGCTTGCATGGCATGCAAGAGGTCGTGAGTTCGAGTCTCACTGGCTCCAGTCCCCTAAACCACGCCGAACGCTGGATTTAGCGTGCCTGTCCGCGTCGGGCAGTGCGGCTCTGGGACCCCGCTGAAAACGGCACATACCGTTTTCGCGATTCTGGTGGCTTCACATGCCCAAGCGTCGTATTGACCAGATACCCTCGTATCGGTTGCACAAGGCAGGCGGCCAGGCCGTGCCCGCACGACACCGCTCCTCCACCTTAATCTCGAACTGAATTCCATCGGCCGGGCCGTACCCCCACGGCACCGCCCTGCCCGGCTCTGAGAACCTCCGCCCAGTCTTCGCCGCCAATCCACTCATGGCCAATCTCCGCCTGTACGGTGTGCACGTTGTTCCGGAGCGGGTTCGGCGTTGTCTGGTACGCTGGGCTGCGAGCGTAGCAGAATCTGAGTCGAGGCCGAGATCACTTCTCTCATTCAGCAACCGTCCGATGTCGGCCGGGAAGGACCGGGTGCGCTGCTCCAGGGCGTGGCGGGGGCGGCGGAGGATCGCGGATATATTACCTCACGACGGACCTGGAGTTTGGGTACCGCCGGTCGCCGGTCGTCATCGGTACGGCTATCTGCTGGTCACGGCGTCCTATGCTTCCCTGGATGCAGTTGCCCAGTCCCGCGATGTCCTGTCGGTACATCCGGCGGAACGAGCTTCCCGTCCGCTTAACGATCATGGGGTTTTGAAAAGTCGTGCCGACCTTGTGCACGCTGGTCTGCCCATCCCCTACCAGGGGAATGGCGTCATCATCGCCATCCTGGACAGTTCGTTGGACATTGCGCATCCCGACATACCCGAGCCGGTGGAGGCTTATGATGTTTGCTGACGGTGATGGTATAGGCAATTGGGGCACGGGCCTGTCCTCGACCGTCAGCGATCACGGCACCGACGTCGTTGCCTCGGCACTTGGTCGTGGCACTGCTTCGCTCGGCAAGTACCGTGGGATTGCACCCGGCGCCGAATTGGCTTTCTATAAGACTGACGGCCAAGCGCCATCCCGGCGCCGGACCCAATGGATCGACCCGACGCATGGCGATCCATCCGTCTTCGAGCGCAACTTGCTGGGGCGCGGTGCTCGGCATCGCGCCGGCATGCGTGGGCGCCGCGCCGGCATGGACGCGAGGGGGCTCGCCGGGTTCACCGACGGGGGCGAGCCCGCGGCAGCGGCCTGGGACGCGGTCTTCCGAGCGACTGGACGGTGCGTCGCGAACCGTGCGTTGCGAGAGGTGGCCTTCGCCACTTGGTAGAACGGCCGCTGTGAGCGGATATAATCGGGCCTTTGGCGTGAACATCGCCGGTTTGACGTGGCGGCGGGAACGTGCCATGGTATAACACGCGTGCAAGACGCTTTGCCTTGGCCCCAGACAGGCATGGCGCCGCAGGAGAGATGACCGAGTGGCTGAAGGTGCACGCTTGGAAAGCGTGTGTGCGGGTAACCGTACCGGGGGTTCGAATCCCCCTCTCTCCGGTTCCTTTTCATCGACGATGGCTGCCATCGTCGCCACTTCAGGGCGGGCTGATGGGCTGGACCGGCCGCGATGCCTGCGGCGACCGGCCCGCGGCCATCATCATCACCAACACCCACTGCCGAGAATGCGGCACGTCGCGGACATGGCCTATGGCGTTGCGGCCGTTCGCGAGGGCGGGCTCACAGTGCAGGGCGTCTACGTGCGGACTCGGGCGCAGGATTCGCGCTCGACCAAGGTGGGGGCCAGGGAACGGGCGAGGCTCGGCGGGGCCGACTCGGGCGACATCAGCTTGTCCAGCAGATAGCTTGTGGCCAGTCGGGCGACCTCGTGGCTGGGCTGGCGGATGGTGGACAGCCGCGGCGTGCAGTAGCCGCTGGTGGGGTTGTCGTCGACGCCGAGGATGGACAAGTCGCGGGGGACTTTCCGACCCAGCTTGGCCGCGGCCTCCAAGGCGCCCAGGGCCATCGTGTCGTTGGAGCAGAAGATGGCCGTGGTGCTCGGGTGCTCGCGAATGATCTCCTCACAGCCCTCGTGACCGGACCAGAAGCTGGTGTCGAACGCGCCGTGAAACACGTGCGTGTGCTTGAGCGGGATGCCGCGCTCGCGGGCGGCGTCCTGGAATCCCCGCAACCGGTCGCGGGCCGACGCATGGTGGGAACTGGCCGCGATGAAGCCGATCTCGCGGTGCCCCAGCCCCACGAGGTACTCCGTCCCGATCCGGCCGACGGCCATGTCGTCCGTACGCACGTAGTCCATGCCCAGGCTGGACCCGTCGCTGTTGATGATGACCACCGCGGCGTTCGCCCGCGCCAAGTCCCGCAGGTAAGGCTGGTCGAGCGTTGGCTCGAGCAGCAGCATGCCGTCGACCTGCCCGCTCTGGAGCAGCTTCAGGTGGCGGCGTTCGGCCACGAATTCCGGACGGGAGGTGTCGAGAAGCAGCGAGTACCCTTCGCTTCGCAGGGTCTCGTGCACGGCATCGAGGGCGTCGCCGTGGTGCGGATCGCGAAAAACCTGGGGATAAGGCAGCACGATCAGGGCGACAGTCTTGCTCTTGCGGGAGGCGAAACGCTGGGCGAGGGCGGAGGGGACGTAGTTCATCTCCGCCATGACCTGGCGCACGTGGCGCACGGTCTCCGCGCTGGGCCCGGCCTTCCCGTTGATCACGAACGATACGGTCGTCTTGGAGACCTTCGCCCGTTGTGCGATTTCTTCGATGGTCGGCATGGGTTCACCCGTTATCCGGCGGCCCGCGTCCGCGACAGGTCTGCAAGGCGCAAACCACCCGGCCGTGCCACTATACCGCGCCCGGACGTTGACGCAGAACGGATTCTTGATCAGTGCGGAAAGGGCCGGTAAGGCGAAACGCGGACCATCTTGTTGTGCTCGGTCGCGATGCGCGTGCCGGCCACCCGGTGCATCTGATAGGCGATGGGGGCCACCGGTTCGCCGTGAAAATCGGCGAAGAGCACGTTGACCTGCCCCTTGGGATGGCGCTGCGTGGGGATGCGTTTGAACCACTGCCACTGGAAATCCTGGAGCAACGGGCCGTCACAGCGGGCGCTGGTGATCAGGTTGGCGAACCCGGCCTGGTTGGCGATCGAGTTCTCGCCCGCGAGGGCCTCGGCCTCCGAGTTGGGACCGGCGTCAGCCAGCAGCAAGACGGTGGCGGGATCGAACACGCGGTCGAGGGCGCCCTCCAAGCGCTCGCCGGCGTTCGGGTTCTCTTCGCCGACGAGGGGGCTGCCGTCGGCCGCATAGCGGAACACCGGCGGCTTGTCGGGATAGGTCTGGCCACCGACGAGGTCCTCGTTGATTCCGTAGCTGAGCAATCCCCAGTAGCTCACGCCGTCCGCGGCCGGTACCGGATCACCCGGATCGCCTGAGCCGGTGAGCATGCCCTCGCCAGTCCCCATCGGCCAGAAGGGCGTGGCCAGGCGCACGCGGTCGCTGGGGCAGCCGGCCAGTTCGAACCCGTCGCTGATGCGGTTTTTCTTAGCGTTGGCCTGGGCGAAGTCACTCGCCCGGACGCCCCACTTCCAGTTGGTTTCAAAGCCGGACATGCCCGCGGCCTGTGCGAGCGCCACCGGCCAGGCCAGCAACTCGCCCTCCGGGCTGTAGGCATACTTCTGTTGGTTGGGGTCGGCCTGCGCGAGTCCTTCGGCATTGGCGGCGATCTGCATGCGGTCGTTGTGGGTCTGGGCGAAGGAGAAGGCCGCCTGGCCCAGGCCACGGGCGTGGGCGAGGCACTTAATCGACTTGGCCTGCTCGCGGGCGTTCCGCAACGAAGGCAGCAGGATGGAGATCAGCAAGGCGATGATGGAGACGACGACGAGCAACTCGACGAGGGTGAACGCCCGGCCGCCGCGCCCGGCGGGCGGGATGGGGCGAGCCGCGTTCCGGGGACTCGGCCCCCCGTGGCGTCGGTTGGCGATGTGGTGATTCGACTGCATGACCACCTCCTGGAAGGCAGTTGGGTCAGATCGGGCTGGTGCGACCGATGAACTTGCATTTCAGTGCAACTTCCTGTTCATCGGCCAGCGCTCTTAAACTAGTTTAAACGCCGTGCCGGCAAAATGCAAGTCTCTTCTGCAACATCCGGCAAACAAAGGAATTACGGCCCTGCGGACGCCTATCCGGAACCCGATCGCCGATTCCGGCCCACCAGACCGTCCCGGCACTGAATCACGCCCTCAGTTTGGCGTGCACGCGGGCCGATGGTGCAGGGTTACGCCTGTTTCAATGCCCATTCACCGAGCGTTCAGCAGCGCGGGGCACCATCAGGGCTCCGAGCCACGGGTCGAGGTCCATCCCGCAGCCAGTCCACGGCCAGCGCTGCGGCCTGTTGCACGCGACCGAACCCATGGAACCCGTCGTCCGCAACATCCGGAGCATCGCCATGCCAGCCAACGTCACCCAGAAGCTGATCGAACGCCATCTGGTCGAAGGCAAGATGGAGACCGGCGGCGAAATCGGCATTCGCATCGACCACACCCTGACCCAGGACGCCACCGGCACCCTGGTCATGCTCGCCCTCGAGGCCATGGAATTGCCCTACGTGCGCACCGAGGTCTCCGCCCAGTACGTCGATCACAACCTCATCCAGGAGGACAACAAGAACCCCGACGACCATCTCTTCCTGCTCAGCGCCTGCCGCCGCTTCGGCGTTTGGTACAGCCGGCCGGGCAACGGCGTCAGCCACCCGCTGCATCAGGAACGGTTCGGCGTACCGGGAAAAACAATGCTGGGTTCGGACAGCCACACGCCGGCGGCCGGCGCCATAGGCATGCTCGCAATCGGCGCCGGCGGCCTGGAAGTGGCCATGGCCATGGCCGGCGAGCCGTATCGGCTGACCATGCCCGAAATCTGGGGCGTCAAGCTGACCGGCGAATTGCCTCCGTGGGTGAGCGCCAAGGACGTGATTCTCGAGATGCTGCGCCGCCACGACGTGGACGGCGGCGTCGGGCGGGTGATCGAATACTACGGGCCCGGGCTGAAGAGTCTTTCCGCCATGGATCGACACGTCATCGCCAACATGGGCACGGAGCTCGGCGCCACCAGCACCGTGTTTCCCTCCGACGATCACGTGCGCACGTTCCTCCGCGCCCAGGGCCGCGAAGAAGAATGGACCGAGCTGACCGCCGACGCCGACGCCGATTACGACGCCCACGAGGAGGTCGACCTCGGGCAACTCGAGCCGCTCATCGCCATGCCTTCCAGCCCGGGCAACGTCGTGCCGGTCCGCGAAGTGGCCGGCGAAGAGATCTACCAGGCGTACGTCGGCTCGTCGGCCAACCCGGGGTATCGCGATTTCGCGGTGGCCGCCGAGATCGTCCGCGACCGCCGCGTCCACCCCCGCGTGTCCTTCGACATCAACCCCACCTCGCGGCAAATCCTCGAGCAGCTCACCCGCGACGACCATCTCGCCACGTTGATCCACAGCGAAGCGCGGATCCACCAGGCCGGCTGCAACGGCTGCATCGGCATGGGCCAGGCGCCCGCGACCGACAAAATCAGCCTGCGCACCGTGCCCCGGAACTTCCCCGGTCGTTCCGGCACGCGGGAGGATAGAGTCTGCCTGGTGAGTCCCGAGACGGCCGCAGCGTCCGCCATCACCGGCGTGATCACCGATCCCCGGGATCTGGATATGCCCTATCCTCAAATCACCGAACCGGAGGAAGCGGTGCGCAACGTCGACATGCTCGTGCCCCCGGCCTCGAAAGACGCCGCCGCGGAGGTCGAGATCATCAAGGGCCCCAACGTGACCGCCATTCCCCCGCTCGAGGCGCTTGATGAAAAGGTTGCGTTGCCGGTGCTGCTCAAGGTCGAGGACAATATCTCTACCGACGAGATCATGCCCGCCGGCGCACGCGTGCTGCCTTTCCGCAGCAACATTCCCGCCATCAGCCGTTTCGTTTACGAGCAGGTCGATCCGGAATACGCCCAACGGGCCGAGTCATCCCGCCAGCGCGGGCACATCATCGTCGGCGGGCGCAACTACGGCCAGGGCTCGAGCCGGGAGCACGCCGCGCTCGCGCCCCGCTACCTCGGACTGCGCGTCGTGACCGCCAAGAGCTTCGCCCGCATCCATCGGCAGAACCTGGTCAACTTCGGCGTCCTGCCGCTGACGTTCACCGATGAGAACGACCACGCGCACATCAACCGCGACGACGTATTGGAAATCGAGAGCCTGTACGGCCAGTTGAGCGCCGACACCCTCACCGTCCGCAATCAAACGCAGGATCGCTCGTTCAAGGTGCGCCACGACCTGACGCAGCGCGAGCAGGAGGTGATTCGCGCGGGCGGGTTGCTCAATTGGATGCGGAAACGGCAGTCGGCTTGATCGAATCGTGCGGCCTCACGTGCGTTCCGGGGCCTGCTCCGTCTGAGCCCCGTCGCCCGCCGGCGCGTCACGGGCATGGCGCGCCTCGAGTTCGCGTTCCGACTCCTCCTCGATGCGGCGCTGCTCGGCGACGGCATCGAGATGGGCGAGTTGGCCGCCAATATGGCGGCGGCGCTCGTCGAGCGCAGCGAGGTTGTTGCCCCGCCCGTAGAGCACCAGGGTGTCGCCGGGGCGGATGCGGGCGTTGCGCGTGGGCGCCCCGATGTAGGCCCCGTCCGCCGGCTGAATGCCCAGCACCAGCACGCCCTCTTCGCGGAGGCGCAACTCCAGCAGGGTATGATCGGCCAGCCAGTCCTCCGGCTGCACCTGCAATTCCATCACGCCGTACTCTCCGCCGAGATGCAGCAGATTGGCGTAGTCGCGCACGTCCAGTTGCGTCCAACGGGAAAGCGCCCAGGAGATAACATGGGACAGCCGATTGTCGAGCCATTGGCTGTACGCCGCGGTCCACAGCACCGCGATTCCGGCGACAAGCAGGGCGATGCGGGTCAGCCAGCCGATCAGCCCCACCTCTTTCTGATCGACGAAGGTGAGAATCATGGTGGAAATCGCGGTAACGATGCCCGCGTTGCCCAGGAGCATGAGCAACATGAGGATGCGGCGCCGCACGGGGTGATTGACCACGCTCTCAGCTTCGTTTGTGGTAAAGCCAACACCGCTGAACGCCGAGCGCGCCTGGAACCGCGCCGCCTGCCGGGAGAGCCCGGTATGCGTGAGCGCCACGGTCGCCACCCGGGTGATGAGGATGGAAGCGCTCAGTACGATCAGCAGGGAAATGGCGGCAAGCATGTCGAATCGGGACCGTTTGAGTAGGAGCGGGAGGCACGGCCTGGCGGGCGCCGCCCGAAGTCACGCGGCGAGATCATCATCCCCCACGCCCACAGACTGGCGGGTATCCGGTGGCCGGCGGTGATCACGCGCCGGGACGCAGGCCCGCCTGCAACGGAAAGCCCGCCGCCTGCCAGGCGTCGACGCCGCCGGTGTAATCGTAGACGCGGCGGAAGCCCGCCTGCTCGAGCCGGTTGGCCGCTTGCTTCGAGGCGTCGCAGTCTTCGTTGGTGCAATAGACGACCACCGGTTCGTCCGGTCCGCCCGCGACGCTGGCCACCTGTTCCACGAAATCGGGCGCAGCCAGGGGCACGTTGTCAGAGCCCGGAATATGCCGGTGTCGAAACTGCTCGATTGGCAGCACGTTCACCACCGCGAGGTCGTCCTCCTGCTGCTGGATTTCCTTGAACCGCTTCGTATCGATTTGCTGCATGGCATACACACCCTTCTTGGCATCCCGCCTCCGAAGAACAGACGCGGACAACCGGACTACCCGGCGCGCTGTCCGTCGCCTCCACGGCGGGCCGCCGCTCTCTACCCCCGCTAAAATGGTAATTCGAAGACCTTACGGACGCATGAAATGGACCTAACGAGCGGGTAACCGCCGCAGCCGGGCGCCTGCGCAGGCGTTATCGCAATGACGCCGCATGGCAATGTCGCTTTCGGCAGGCGCTAACGCTGCTCTCCGGGATCGAAGCGCCCCTCCACCGAACGCATGACGATCAAGGTGATCAGCGCAAACGCCACCAGTCCGCCCCCCATGCTGTAGAATCCAAATCCGACCGCCACCCCGACGGCCGACGTCACCCAGATACTCGCCGCCGTGGTCAGACCGCGGACCTGCCCTCCGGCGCGCATGATCGCGCCCGCCCCCAGAAACCCAATCCCGGTGGCGATGGCCTGGATGACCCGGACGGGATCCGCCTCGAGCAGCTCCGCCTGCCCCTGGGCGTTCTGCATCAACTTGGCGGAGACCAGCGTGAACCCGCACGTGCCCAGGGCCACCAGGATATGCGTCTTGAGCCCCGCGGGCTTGTCCTGGGCTTCACGCTCCCAGCCCAGCAAGCCGCCGCCAACCAGTGCCGCCAGCAGTCGCAGGAGAATCTCCCCGATGGACAGTTCTTCCATGGCCACGATACCCCGGTCGGTCCGGCGCCTTCCGCGTCGCCCGCACCTGATGATCCTGATCAACGCGGCATGCCCGTACGCCGCCGAGCTGCCGCCCGCTCCCTGCACCGCTTCAACGACTGCAACTATCCTGCGGGCGTCGGCCATGTCAAGTGTCTCCTGGGTTCCGACCTGCGAGCCCCAGCGAGCAACGCGTGGATATAACGCTGAATTCAGTGATCGATCAGCAGCCTTTCAGACGGCGAGCACAGAATCCCTGGTTGTCCTGGAACTGAAACCATCCACTGCCCTTGGAGAAATAATCATGCTGATCAAGGAAGTCATGACCAACCGTGTCCGGGCTGTCGCCGCGGACTCCACCGTTCGGCAGACGGCCGCGGAGATGGCCGCGATCAACGTCGGGGCGCTGCCCGTCGCCCGCGGACAGAAACTCGTGGGCATGATCACCGATCGGGACATCGCCGTCCGGCTGGTGGGCGAGGGCCTCGACGCGGAAGCCACGACGGCCGAGCAGATCATGTCGCCCGACGTCTTCACCGTCGCGGCCGAACAGGACATCATCGACGCCGCCCGGGCCATGCGCGACCGGCAGGTCCGCCGCGCGCCGGTGATCGACAACGACCAGCGGCTGGTGGGCATCGTCTCTTTGGGCGACATCGCCGCCAAGGGCAAGGATCTCGGTCTCAGCGGCGAGGTGCTGGAAGGTATTTCACAACCGGCCGCCCCGAACCTGCAGTAACCGGCGTCCGCAAGAACGCAAGCGCCCGCCGATCGCCCGGACCATCCGCGCCCGGGCGGTCGCTGCTTTCCTCTACCCGGAGATCCAAGCCATGGCGAATCTGATGGTTTACTGGCGAACGCCCGATTTTGACCCCGACGAACAAGCCAAGCACGAACGCCGCGTCGCCCGCGGCGGCATTCTCACCGACGAGCACGACCAAGCCACCGCCGAGCAGCCCGTGCTGGTGGAGGATCGGTCCGATCGCGTCTACCTCCCGGGCGAATTGCCGCCGGAATCCGTGATCTACGTGCAGGACCACCCGGGCCCCTTGCCGCCGCTGGTGGAAACGGCCCGGCGAGCCGGTTTCCGCGTCGAACACGCCTTCGACGATCCCGGCGTCGCCGAACATCCCAATGCCCTGCGCAATCCCAACGAGACAGAGGAAGTCGGACAGCCGCGCCGCGAATGGTTCGGCGAATCGCCCGGCGAATCCACATAGGCCTCGCACGCGGGTCGGGTCATTCTGAACTCGGCCGCTGCCCGGACGATGATCCGTGAACGAACGCCGCCGCGCGGCAGGGCGGGCCGTGCCCGCCGGGAATACTATTCGCGCCCGCGCCGCCACCCGACAAAACGCCCCCCGTCAGGAGGCCACCCACGCGCGGGCTTCCTCCAGGCGGTCGTAATCGAAATACCGCACCTCCGCCATCGTGAATGGCTTGGAGAAGAGGCTCATCCCCTTGTGGAATTTCGTCTGCCCCACGATGGCCAGCCGTTCCACGTCATTGAAGTGCTTCAGGTCGAACTTGAGGTCGGTCCACAACGCCCCGGCCTCCCAGCCGTCGAAATCGTCGAGCCGCACGAGCAGCCGCACCTGGCCGTGCCGTTCGATCTGTCGCTCGGCCTCGGGCACAAAGCGTCCATAGTCCTCCTGGCTGAGTTTGCCGCTGACCACCAGTTCGAGGATTCGGCCGGCAGCCTGCTCGTGAATCGCAATGGGCATAAGCATCTCCTGTCTAACATCGTGTGCGGGCGTCCGTGTCGTCATGATGAGAACGCCTACGCGGACGCCGCCCGATCGGCGCATTCACCGCCCGAAGCACGGAACCCGCGAACCAGCAGAATCACCTGGCCGACGATAAACGGGGCCAGGCTCATCCCCAGCGCCAGCGCCCAGCCCCGCCAGGCCAGGGTCCGCGTCTCCAGCACGTCCGAAAGCCCGGGCAGGTAGAGTGCGGCCACCAGCAACGCCGCGCAGACCGCCAACGCCCCCCAGACCCAGGGATTGCCGGTCACCTCGTTCCGCACGAGACCGCTCGCGGGACTGCGGAGGTTGAAGACGAACCACAGCTTGGCGAAACCCAGGGTGAGGAACGAAACCGTGACCGCCGAGAGGTCATCCAGTCCCAGCCAGTGCAGCCCGGCAAACATCCCCGTCAGCACGCAGGCGGCGATGAGTGCGCTCCACCCGCCGATCGCAGCCCAGTGCCGGCGGGTCAGCACCGGCTCGTCAGGATGGCGCGGCGGGCGCTTCATGATGTCCGCCTCTCCGGCGCCCACCGCCAGGGCCAGCGCCGGGAACACGTCGGTGAGCACGTTGAGAAACAAAATCTGCAAGGGGCGCAGCGGCAGCGGGGCGTCCAGCAGCGAAGCGATCCCCACCGCCAGCACCTCCGCCACGTTGGTGCACAACATGAAAAGCACCGACTTGCGGATATTCGCGAAGATGATCCGACCCTGCTCGACGGCTGCGACGATCGTGCCCAGGGCGTCGTCGCGCAGCACCATGTCGGCCACCTGCTTGGCCGCGTCGGTCCCGCGCCGCCCCATGGCCACGCCGATGTCCGCCTTCTTCAGCGCCGGCGCGTCGTTGATCCCGTCCCCGGTCATCGCCACGACTTCGCCCTGGTCCTGGTAGACCCCCACGAGGTCGAGCTTCTGCTCCGGCGTCACGCGGGCGAAGATGTTGGCGCGATGGATGTGCTCCTCGTCGGCCGCGCTCGCCTCCTCCGGCGATTTCAAGTCCCCACCGTGCAGGACTTCGGCATCCTCATCGTCCTCATCGCCGACGATGCCCACCGACTCGGCGATGGACTCGGCCGTCTCGGCCTTGTCGCCGGTGAGCATGACCAATCGAATGCCCGCCGCCTGGCAGGCGTTGATCGCGTCGCGCACGTCCTCGCGCGGCGGGTCGTGCAGACCGGCCAGCCCCAGGAAGGTCAACCCGGTGTACGGATCGTCATCCTTGCCAGAGGCGCGTTTACGCGCGAAGGCGAGCACGCGCAGCCCCTCGGCCGCGAGGTTGCTCGCACGCTTGTGCCACGATTGGCGCTTGTCATCATCGAAGGAATCCGTATCGCCGTCGTCGCCGCCCACCTGGTCGCACGCCTCCAACACGGCCTGGGGAGCGCCCTTTACCGCCACCAGCAAGCCATCGTCGGACTCGTGCCAGGTGGCCATCATCATGGTGTCGCGATCGAAGGGCACGCGGTGAACTTCCGGAGCTTCTTCGAGGAGGCCCTTGCGGGAGAGCTCGGAGCGGGCCCCGGCCTCCAGCAGCGCCACTTCCAACGGATCCCCGCGCGGACCGCGGTCCTCTTCCGCGCCATCCTCTTGCAACGCGGCGCCGTTGCACAGCACGCCGATGCGCAACAGTTCCCGCGCCCACCCGTTCTGGTCGCCTTGATCCGGGAGTTGGCCCTCGTCCAGTTCGACTGCGCCCTGCGGCGCGTGCAGGGCGGTCACCGACATGCGGTTTTCCGTCAGGGTCCCGGTCTTGTCGCTGAAGATCACCCGGGTCGCCCCGAGGGTCTCGACGGCTGGCAGGCGATTCACCAGCGCGTTGTGCCGGGCCATGATCCACATGCCCGCCGCCAGTGCGATCGTCGCCACGATGGGCAGCCCTTCGGGGATCGCGGCCACCCCCAACGCGATGGCCGTCTCGATCATCAACGTCGGCTCGCGCCCCGCCAGAAGCCCTGCGCCGCCGATGACCACGGCTGCCCCCAGCACCACCAGGGCCAGCCGCCGGCCAAGCTGATCCAGCTTCTGCTGCAACGGGGTGGCCGTCGATTCCGCCTCCTGGGCCAGCTCGGAGACGCGCCCGAGCTCGGTGTCCATGCCCGTCGCTGCGACCACGCCCTCCCCGCTGCCGTCCACCACGGTTGTGCCCTTGTAGAGCATGCTCGCCCGTTCGGAGAGCACGGTGTCCTCCTCGACGGCCTCGGTCTGCTTGGCCACCGGGGCGGACTCGCCGGTGAGGGCGGCCTCATTGACTTGCATGGCTTCCGACTGAATCACGCGGAGGTCCGCGGGGGCCAACGCCTCGGCCTCCAGCACGACAATGTCGCCGGGCACAATATCCTCGGTCGGCACGTCCTGCACCTCGCGGTCGCGGCGCACCCGGGTATTCTGCGCCGCCATCTGCCGCAGTGCGGCCATGGACTGCATCGCCCGCCACTCGCTGACAAACCCGATCGCCGCGTTGACGAGGATCACCGCCGCAATGGCGATGGTCTCCGGCCACTCCTGCATGGCCACGGCCACGGTGCCGGCGACCACCAGGACGATGATGACGACGCTTTTGAATTGCCGCAGCAGAATGCGGGCGGCGCTGGGCGTTTCGTGTTCGCGCAGCGCGTTGCGCCCGTGCGCTTCGAGCCGCTGCGCCGCCTCGTCGGCGCTGAGGCCTTCGCGCCGCCCGTCGAGGTCCGCCAGCGCGTCGTCGACCGATAGGGCGTGCCACGCCCGCGCCTCCGCTTCTCGATCCGTGGTCTGCTGCCGATCCGTGGTCTGCTGTTCGTCGCGTTCTGCTTCCATATTCTCCAACCGTTCACCGACCCAAACGCAGGCGCCCTATGCTCAAGCACCCCAGGATGCCATGGCCAAGCTCGACGGAGTCGAGCGCCGCCATGCGGATTGCCCATCATGCGAAGCAGCACTCCAACCCCTATCCCCGTGCCCCGACCAACTCGCGAAACTTCTTCTGGCCGACCCGTTTCACCTTATGGCGCCGGGCGTTCTCCAACTTGTTATCCCCGGGATCACTGCCCACCACGAGATAGTCCGTCTTTTGCGACACGCTCGAACTGGCCCGGCCGCCCTGCCGCCGAATGGCTTGCTTCGCTTCGTTGCGCGACATCCCCTCCAGCGATCCGGTGATGACCAGCGTCTTGCCCGCCAGCCGATCGCCGCGTTTGCCGGCCGACTTGGGCGACACGCCCCGCTGCGCGAGCGCCTTGATCAGGTTGCGGTTGGCGTCGTTGTCGAACCAGTCGGCCACGGCCTCGGCCACCGTCGGCCCGATGTCCGCGATGCTGCTCAGCCGCTTCTTGTTCGCCCGGGCGAGCTTGTCCAACGATCCGAGTTCCACCGCCAGGGTGTCGGCCAGGGCCCTGCCTACATGGGGAATCCCCAGTGCATAAACCAGCCGGGGAAGCGTTACGTTCTTGCTGTTCTGAATCGCCTTGACCAGGTTCTGGGCCTTCTTGCGGCCCATGCGCTCAAGTTCGACCAGGGCATCGACGTCCAGGTCGAACAGATCGGCCGGGCTGGCGACGAGGTCCTCATTCACGAGTTGCGCGACCACCTTCTCGCCCAGGCCGTCGATATCCAGCGCGGCCTGCGAGCCGAAATGCTCGATCCGCCCCTTGAGCTGCGCGGGGCAGGTGGCGTTGGTGCACCGGGTGGCGGCCTCGCCTTCCGGCTTGGTCACCGGCCCGTTGCACGCCGGGCACTTGTCGGGCAGGTGATACTTGCGAGCGCCCTTGCGCCGCTTGCGCTTGACCACGTGCACCACGTGGGGAATGACATCACCCGCCCGCTCGACCAGCACGGTATCGCCCACGCGCACGTCCTTGCGCTCCACCTCGTCCTGGTTGTGCAGACTAACGTGGGACACCTCGACCCCGCCGATGTGCACCGGTTCGAGGTGGGCCACCGGCGTGAGCACGCCCGTACGGCCCACGTATGCCTTGATCTTCTCGACCCGCGTGGTGCGGCGGCGCGTCGCGAATTTGAACGCGATGGCCCAGCGCGGGTTCGTCGCCCGCACGCCCAACGTGTCGTGGTCCGCCAGGTTGTTGACCTTGAACACGCACCCGTCGATCTCGTACGCCAGGTCGTCCCGCTGCCGGGCCATTTCCTGATGCCATTCGATGGCCGGATCGATCGAATCCACCCGCCGGCTTTCCGGACAAGTGGGCAATCCCAACCGGCGCAGATGGTCCAGGCATTGCCACTGCGTATCCGGCCGGCCGGTCGAATCGGGCGCGATCTCCCAGCAGAACAGGCGCAGCGGGCGCTCGGCCGTCACGTTGGGATCAAGCTGCCGCAGGCTGCCGGCCGCCGCGTTGCGCGGATTGGCGAAGGTCTTTTTGCCGTTTTTCTGCTGGCGGGCGTTGAACTTCTCGAAGTCTCTCTTCTCGAAGTACACCTCGCCGCGAACCACCAGCCGATTGGGCGTGGGGACGTCGTCGTCGAGCAGTTGCAGGGGGACCTGGCGGATGGTTCGCACGTTGGCAGTGACGTCTTCGCCGGTCCGGCCGTCGCCGCGGGTGGCCGCCGCCTGGTACCGGCCTTTCTCGTAGATGATCTCCACGCTCACGCCGTCGAACTTCAATTCGCCGACGAGCGGAACGCGCTGCTGGTCGAGCGTGTCGCGACAGGATTTGTAGAACCGGCGGACGCCCTCCTCGTTCTGCACCGCCTGGAGGCTGCGCATGGGGCTCTTGTGCTTGATCGTCCCCATCTTTTCGCGCGGCTCGGCGCCCACCCTTTGCGTGGGACTGTCCGGGGTGATGAGCTGCGGAAAGCGCTCTTCGATGGTCGCGAGTTCCTGCTTAAGGGCGTCGTACTCGGCGTCGGCGATCTCGGGATCATCCCGCACGTAGTAACGCTGGTCGTGATAGGCGATCTCCGCGCGCAGCTTCGCCGCCCTGTTTTCGGCCTGCTTGGGGGTCAGGTCCTCAACCGATTTGTGCTTGGCTTTGCTCTTGGCCATCGTGTCAGCTCGCCTGTTTCCGCAACGTCTTCGCCGTAACCGTGTTGAGAATGTCCTTTTTCTCCAGCCAGCCGCGGCGCGCCACCCCGACGCCATAGGAGAGAAACGCCAGGTCGCCGGACTTGTGCGCGTCGGTGGAGATCACGATCTTCACCCCGGCCTGCTTCGCCCGCTGGCAGTAATTGTCCGGCAGGTCCAGCCGTGCGGGGTTCGCGTTGATCTCCAGGCACACGCCTGAATCGGCGCAGGCTTCCAGCACGGCGTCGAAGTCCAGGTTGACCGACTCCCGCTCGCCGATTCGCCGTCCCAGGGGATGGGCGACGCAATTCACCACCCCGCTGCGGATGGCCGTGACCAGCCGCTCCGTCATTTGCTTGCGGGTCAGGTTGAAATAGGAGTGCACCGACGCATTCACCCAGTCCAGATCGGCGAGCACCTTCTCCGGAAGGTCCAGCCGCCCGTCCTTGAGAATATCCACCTCGATGCCGGCGAGAAGATCGAACCCCTTCATCTCGTCGTTGATCTTGCGGACCTTGTCGGCCTGACGGCGCAGACGATCGGCGGTGAGGCCGTTGACGACGCGAACCGCCCGCGAGTGATCGGTGATCGCGAGATAGTCGTGTCCATGCGCCTTTGCGGCCTCCGCCATCGCCTTGATCGATTCTTTCCCGTCGGTGGCGGTGGTGTGGCAGTGCAGATCGCCGCGCAGGTCGCCGGCCTCGATCAGCTTGGGCAGGGCGTCGTCTTCGGCGGCCTCCACTTCGCCCCGATCCTCGCGCAGTTCCGGCGGGATCAAGGGCATCTTCAGCTTGCCGTAGACCTCCTTTTCCGAGGCGCCGGCGATGCGCTTGCGCCCGCTGAACAGCCCATGCTCGCTGAGCTTCCAGTGCCGCTTGCGGGCGCGTTTGCGCAGCGCGATGTTGTGCGCCTTCGACCCGGTGAAATAGAGCAGCGCCGAGCCGAACGCCTCCTGGTTAAAGAACAGAAAGTCCACCGCCAGCCCGTTCCGCAGCCGCACCCGCACCTTGTCCTTGCCCTTGCTGATCACCTCAGCCACTGATTCGTGCTCGGTGATGGCGTCGGCCGCGGTCTGCCGCTTCGACGCCCGAATCAGCACGTCCAGATCGCCAATGGTCTCCTTGCGGCGGCGGAAACTCCCCGCAATCTGCCACTGCTGGACCGATTTGATCTCGTCCAGGTGCCGGCCGATCGCCGCCGCATACTCGTCCGCCTCCTGCAACCGGATCCGCCCCGTATACCGCGCCTGGTTGGCGATCCCCTCCAGGATCCGCGCCTCCGTCTTGGCCCCCATGTCCGGCAGTGCCCGCACCTGTTGCTTCTCGGCCGCTTCCTTTAACTCCGCCGCGTTCGTCACGCCCAGTTCATCATGCAGCAGCTTGACCTTCTTCGCCCCCAGTCCGGGAATGTGCAGCAACTCGGTAAGCTCGGTCGGGGCTTTGTTGCGCAGTTGCTCCACCCGCTTGCACGTTCCGCGCTTGACCATCTCCCGGATCTTCTCGGCCGTGCTCGCGCCGATGTTGGGCAAGGCGCTCAAGTCCTCGCCCTCCTCGACCAGGTCCGCCATCCGCCGACTGGAGTCGCGCACGGTCCGCGCAGCGCTGCGGTACGAGCGCACCCGAAACGCATTGCCCTCCTGGAGCTCCAGCAGGTCGGCGATCTCCTTCAGCACGTTCGCAATCTCGGCGTTTTCCATGGTTCCTCCCGGATGACCGGCAATCATCGAAAGTATGGGCGCACAGACTGACGGATGCGTGACGCCTGGTTGAATGCGGCGTAATGCCCTGTGTCTGCCCGGGCCGCGAACACTCCCGGCCACTGGGCTTTCACCCTTACGACGTGTTCATTTCGCCGTAACGCGATCTTCAGGCGCGCCGGCCATCATGCGTTATTCCACGAACAACCAACGTCCCGTGAGGAAACTTCCATGTACGTCATCCTGCAACTGGTGCTCTACGGCGGCGGGCTCGCCCTGGCCATCAATGGATTCACCCGGCAAAGCCGCCACCGCGCCGCGCTGGGCATCGGCCTGCTTTTGTTCACGTTCCTCTTCTTCACCCTCGCCGCCTTCTGGGGAAACTGGCTCTGGTTCGATGCGGTCGGCTACAGCCAGCGGTATTGGACGGTGGTGTGGACCAAAACCGGCATGACACTCGGCGGCGCGCTGGTCGCGCTCGCGGGCGTGTTCGGGCTCACCCGCCTGCTGCCGCGCCACCAGCGGCACGCGCGGCGCTGGCCCCTTCTGTTCGCCGCGGTCATCGGCGCAATCTGGGGATACCAGGCGTGGACCGATGTTCTTGTTTTTCTTAACCGCGTAGACGCCGGCCTGACCGACCCCGTGCTCGGACTCGATGCCGGATTTTACATGTTCACCCTGCCCCTGTTGGAGCGCCTGCACGCGCTGCTGCTCTGGATCGTCGCCCTCGCCCTGATTGCGGCCGTGTTTTGCCGCTTCGAATGGAACCAGCGCGGCGACGCCACCACCATCGCCCTGCGCCTGCCGCGAGACACGCGCCAGGCCGGCGTCCGCGGCGTGGTCGCCGGATCCGCCGCGCTGGGCGTGGCCATCGCGGCCGGCGCGGTCCTCGCCATCTTTCACCTGCTCTATTCCCAGGCCGGCGTGGTCGCCGGTCCCGGCTGGACCGACGTGTACATTCGCCTGCCCGCCTACATTGTCGCGGCTGCCCTGACCCTGCTTTTCGCCGTCGCGCCGGCCTGGGCCCGCGTGCGCCAACGCGTCCAACAGCGGCTGAGCGGCTCGGCGCGCCACGCCAGCGACCTCGTCGCGGCCGGCGCCGCCTGGTGCGGCGTGTTGCTGGTCTGGCTGCTCGCCCTGGGGGTGGTTCCCGCCCTGGTGCAGTGGATCGCGGTCGAACCCAACGAGATCACCTTCGAAAAACCCTACATCGCCCACAACATCCGCTTCACCCGCCACGGATTCCACCTGCACGAGGTCGAGGAGCGACGCTTTCCCGCCACCGGAAACTTCACACGCGAGATCGCCGAAGCGAACGAGCACCTGCTCGACGACGTGCGCCTATGGGATTACCGCGCCCTTGACGAGGTCTACAAGCAATTCCAGGAAATCCGCCTTTACTACGCCTTCGACGACGTGGACATCGACCGCTACACCATCGGCGAGCGCTACGTGCAGGTGATGGCGTCCGCCCGCGAGTTGCAGGCCGACAACCTGCCCGCCCAGAGCCAGACCTTCGTCAATCGCCGGTTCAAGTACACCCACGGCTACGGCCTGACGCTGGCGTCGGTCAGCGAATTCACGCCTGACGGGCGACCTCACCTGCTGGTCAAGGACATCCCGCCGAAATCCAGCCATCCCGACCTCGCCGTCGAGCGCCCGGAAATCTACTACGGCGAACTGACCAGCGGCTTCGTCGTCGCCAACAGCAGCGAGAAGGAGTTCGACTATCCCGCCGGCGACGAGAACGTCTACGTGCGCTACGCCGGCGACGGCGGCGTCGAGCTGCGCAACTTCTGGCGCAAGTTCGTGCTCGGCTACATCTTCAACAGCAGCCGTCTGCTACTCTCGTCCTATCCCGAACCCGACAGCCGCGTCATGTTCCACCGCGCCGTCCACGACCGCGTCGCCAAGCTCGCCCCTTTTCTCAAGTTCGACCAGGACGCCTACGTGGTGCTCGTCGATGGGGCGCTCTACTGGATCATCGACGCCTACACCTCGTCGGACCGGTTCCCCTACAGTGAGCCCTTCCTCCAGGGCCCTGCGCAAAAAGGCGTGGGATCCGCCGAGGAGAACGCCGCCCTGAACAACTTCCGCGGCGTCAACTACCTGCGCAACTCGGTCAAGGCGGTGGTCAACGCCTACGACGGCCAGACGGACTTCTATGTCTTCGATCCTGACGATCCGGTGATTCAGGTGTGGCGCAACGCCTTCCCCGAACTCTTCCGGGACGCGGCCGACATGCCTGCCGACCTGCGCGCCCACGTTCGCTACCCGGCAGACTTCCTCCTGGCCCAGGGCCTGGTGTATACCAAGTACCACATGACCGAACCGTCCGTATTCTACAACCAGGAGGACCTCTGGGTCCGGGCGACCGAAAAGTACTACGCCAACGTGCAGCCGGTGGAGCCTTATTACGTGATGTGGCGGTTGCCGCAGGCCGAGCGCGCCGAATTCGTGCTCATTCAGCCGTTCACGCCGAAAAACCGCCAGGTGCTCATCGGCTGGATCGCGGGCATGTGCGACGGCGACAACTACGGCCGGTTCCTCGCCTACAAGTTCCCCAAGGAAAAACGCGTGCTCGGACCCCAGCAGGTGGAAACCAAAATCGACCAGGACCGCCACCTCTCCTCTCAACTCACTCTCTGGGACCAGCGCGGCTCCAACGTCATCCGCGGCAACGTGCTGGCCATCCCCATCGACGACACCCTGATCTACGTCGAACCGATCTACCTCCAGGCCGACACCGCGGCGTATCCCGAACTGCGGCTCGTTGCCGTCATGCACGGCGACACCCTCAGCTACGCCGAAACCTTCGACGCCGCCCTCGAAGGCCTCTTCGGCGAGCGCGCCCCGGGCCCGGCGGCCACCCAGCCCGTCACGCGCACCGTTGCGGAGCTCGCCGACCAGGCCGACCGGGCCTTCACCGAATACCTGCGCCTCCAGAACGAGCAGCAATTCGGCGCCGCGGCCGACGAACTCGCCCGTCTCCGCGACGCCTTGGGCGAACTCCGGCGCGTCGCCGGCACAACCGGCGCCGACGGCGCAAACACTACCGAGAAGGAAGCCGAAACCGACGCGAACCAGCACCCCTGAGCCGCATGGGGGACCAACGACGCGCTCGCCATCAGCGAATTCAGCCCGCCGTTATCGTTCTGTCAGGGCCACTGCGTAGCAACCAAGAGAGTCCTTGCCATCAATGAGGTGCATCATCCCATGGGCGAATCAAAGAAAGACCTTTTTCGAGAGGGTTACGACCGGGCGCTTGACCTCCTCCGCCGCTGCGCCCTGGAGGAAGGTTTTCTGGCGACCCCCACCGACAACGCCAATTACCGCCGCATCTGGGGCCGCGACAGTTGCATGATCGGCCTCGCCGCCCTCGTCAGCGGCGACGCCCAGCTTATTGACACCTGCCGCAAAACCCTGCTGTTCCTGGCCGGCCACCAGGGGCCCCATGGCGAAATCCCCAGCAACGTCGACCCCGATTCCGGCCGCATCAGCTACGGCGGCACCACCGGACGCGTCGACGCCGACCTGTGGTTTATCATCTGCTGCGGCCAATACTGGCGGGCCACGGCCGATCATGACTTCCTCAAAGAAGTCTGCCCCGTCATCGAAAAAACGCATTTCCTCCTCGGGGCCTGGGAGTTCAACACCCGCGGGCTGCTCTATATCCCCGCCACCGGCGACTGGGCGGACGAATACGTGCAGTCCGGCTACGTACTCTACGACAATCTGCTCTACCTCCAGGCTCAGCGCGAACTGGCCGCCATCCACCGCTGCAAGCACGGCGGCGTCGACCACGCCCTCCAGGACAACGTCAGCCGCCTGCGCCACCTGATCCGGGCCAATTACTGGTTCAACGACAGCGACGACATCCCGGAAGACGTCTACCACGAAATCCTCTACCAGCGCAGCCGCCGCGCCGCCGAGCACCAGTGCGGTCGGCATTGGCTGCCGTTCTTCTCGCCCGCGACCTACGGCTACCGTTATGATGCTTTCGCCAACGTGCTGGCCTCTCTCTTCGACGTCGCCGACGACGCCCAGCGCGCGGAGGTGGACCAGTTCGTGGCCCGACAGGCGTTGGTTCCCGAGGACATGCCCCTGCTGCCGGCGTTCCATCCCGTGATCACGCCCAAGGACGAAGCCTGGGACGATCTGCAAATGAGTTTCTCCCATACGTTCAAGAACGAACCCTACGAGTTCCAGAACGGCGGACTCTGGCCGATGATCACCGGCTTCCACGTCGCCGACCTCGCCCGGCGGGACCGCCCCGACGACGCCCGCCGCTTCCTCGAAGGCATCCACCGGGCCAACGCCAGCGAAGTGGACGGCCAACCCTGGTCCTTCCCCGAGTACCTGCACGGCCGCAAACTGACCCCCGGCGGCAACGCCTTCATGGGCTGGAGCGCCGCCGCGGCCGTCTTCGGTCGGCACGCCCTGGAAGGTACGCCCATCTTCCGCACCAACATCCCCGAACATCCCTCCACCGAAGACACTTCAGTCAGCGAACAGCGAGCGGCCACCCATGCCTGAAGGGAGCGCTGATCAAAATCGACTACGCAGCACTGGTGCGCGGCGGCACACGCGCGGCTTGCCGGGCGGCGCCCGGGCCGTGCTTGTGCTCGTTGCCGCGAGCGTCATTGTCGGCTGCCGTGACGATGAGGCCGGTGATGCGCCCGGGAACAACACGCAACCGGTCACCACCGTTACCGCCCAAGCCCGAACCCTGCGCGAGACCGCCACCGGCATCGGCTCCTTGCAGGCCGTCGAGCGCGTGGAGCTGCGCGCCGAACGCCAGGGACTGGTCCGGGAGATCCTCTTCGAGGAGGGCCAGCGCGTTGCCGAAGGCGAACTGCTCTTTCGCCTCGACGATGAGCAACTGCAACAGCGGCGCGCCGCCCAGGCGGCCGCGCTGGAAGCCACCCAGGCCGACCTCACCAACGCCCGGTGGAACTTCGACCGCATCCGCCGGCTCCGCGAGGAAGGCGTCGCCGCCGCCGAGGAATTCAAAAACGCCCGCGATCGCTACCAGTCGCTCTCTGCCGAAGTCGACGAACTCAGCGCCCGCCTTGAACTGGTCAAGGAACAGATCGACGACACCCGCATCCGCGCTCCGCTCGCCGGCCGGGTGACGGAACACCTGGTCGATGTCGGCGACTTCGTCGATGTCGGCGACCACCTGGCCACGCTCTACCGCATCGATCCCATCGAGTTGGCCTTCAGCCTCGCTGAGCGGTTCGCCGGGCGGATTGAGACCGGTCAGCCGGTGACGGCCACCAGCCCCGCGTTTCCCGACGAACGTTTCGAGGGTCGCCTCAGCTTCGTCAGCCCGGTGGTGGATGAAGCGTCGCGCGAGTTCCGTGTGAAAGCGCGCTTGCCCAATCCCGACGGGCAGCTCAAGCCCGGTGCGTTTGCTACCGCCCATGTTACCCTCGCGACGCGCACTGACCGCCCCGTGGTGCCCGAGGAGTGCCTGGTGAGCCTGCGGCAGACGTACGCAGTCTTCGCAGTCGCAGACGGCGTCGCCCACCGCCGCGACGTGACCATCGGCCTGCGCCAGGCCGGCCTGGTGGAAATCCGCGCCGGGCTCGAGCCGGGAGCCCAAGTCGTGCGCACCGGCCACATGCGTCTCACCGACGGCGACGCCGTGCGCGTCGTTGACGGGGACGAAGCGCAATCTTCGGCAGCAACCTGGTCCGCGGCCACTCGGCCCGCAGCAACGCAACCGGCGGCAACGCAGCCGGTGGCAACGCAGCCTGCGAGCGACCCGGCCACCCCACCCGCGGAACCCGATCTTCCTGCGTCGGAGGCGCCGGACGCATGATCTGGAGCTTCTGCATCCGCCGGCCCGTGCTCACCGTCGTGGTCTTCGTGATCGTCGGCATCTTCGGCGTGTACGCTTACAACCAGATGCCGGTGCGGGAGAATCCCGACATTGAATTCCCTATCGTCAGCGTCAACGTGGTGCTGCCCGGTGCGGAGCCGGAAGTCGTGGAAACGGAGGTCATCGAGCCGCTGGAGGAGCGCATCAACACCATCGAGGGCCTCAAGCGGCTGGAATCCACCGCGCGCGAACAGGTGGCCGAGATCACCGCCGAGTTCGAATTGTGGCGCAATATCGACGTCGCCGCCCAGGACGTGCGCGACCGCGTCGATCGCGCCCGCCGCGAACTGCCTGACGGCATCGAAGCCCCCATCATCCGCAAGCTCGATCCCGACGCCCAGGCCATCATGTGGATCGCCCTCAACGGCGACGACCGCTGGGACGCCGTCCGCCTCACCCGTTACGCCGACGAGGTGCTCAAGGAACGGCTCGAAAACATCCGCGGCGTCGGCCAGATCCTCATCGGCGGCGAGAAACTCTACGCCGTGCGCGTCCGCCTCGATCCCGAACTGCTCGCAGCCCACCGCGTTACGGTCCAGGACGTGGTCGATGCCATCCAGCGCAACAACGTCAAGATCCCCTCCGGCCGCGTCGAAAGCCAACAGCGCGAATTCCTGGTCAAAACCCGCGGCCAGTTTGCCGAGCCCGGCCCGCTCAACGACCTCGTCGTCGCCGCCCGCGAAAACGGCGCCGTGGTGCGAATCGGCGACGTCGGCCAGGCCATCGACGGCGTCGAGAACGACCGCCAGACCGCCCGGTTCACCCAGACGCTCGCGGTCGGACTGGGCGTCGTCAAGCAGACCGACGCCAACACCGTCGCGGTGGCCAACGCTGTCCGCCAGCGCATGGACCAACTCGCCGACGACTTCCCCGCCGGTCTCAAGTACACCGTCGCAACCGACAACTCCGATTACATCAAGGAAAGCGTCCGGGATCTGCTCATGACCGTCGGCATCGCAACGGCACTGGTCATGCTCGTGGTGCTTGGGTTTCTCCGCATCCTGCGCGGCACGCTCATCGCCACGATCGCCATGCCGGTGTCCGTGCTCGGCGGACTCGCCCTGATCTATGCACTGGGTTTCAGTCTCAACGTGCTCACGCTGCTGGCCATTATTCTCGCGATCGGCATCGTGATCGACGACGCAGTGGTGGTCCTGGAAAGCAGCTATCGCCAACTGGAGCAAGGCGCCGAACCGCCCGACGCCGCCCGCACCGGCACAGGACTCGTCGCTTTCCCCAATATCGCCAACACCCTCTCGCTTGCCGCGGTATTCATCCCGGTCGCGTTCACCGCCGGACTCATCGGCCGCTTCTTTTTCGAGTTCAGCCTCACCGTCGCCCTCACCGTGTTCGCCTCTACGTTTGCCGCCCTGACCTTGACACCCATGCTCTGTTCACGCTACCTCCGCGTCGCGGAGCACCGCAATGCCGTCGCCCGGGCGGCGGAGCACGCGCTCGAGCGCGTCGAGGCCGGCTATGCCTGGATCCTGGCGCGAGCTTTCGAGCACCGCATCGTCACCATCCTGGTCGCGGCCGGAGCCCTCGCGGTAATGGTCCTCGCCTTCCGCGCGCTGCCCCAGGAGTTCACCCCGCCGATCGACCGCGGCCACTTTTTCATCAACTTCGAAACGCCCGAGGGCTCCACTCTCGAGCACACCGACGCCTACGCTCGCCGACTCGAAGACGTCCTCGTCGACACGCCGGAGGTCAAGCACTTCTTCCTGGCCGTCGGTCTCTCGCGCGGCGAGGGGCCCGGCAAGGTCAACGAGGGCATCGTCTTCGTGCGCCTCATTCCGCGCGGCGAGCGTTCGCGCCGCCAGACGGACGTCGTGCAGGCGCTGCGCCAACGCTTCGCCGAACTGCCCGGCGGGCAGGCCTATCCCATCGAGCCGGGGCTCGGGCTCGCCCGCGGCGCGCCGCTCCAGGTCGTTTTGCAACAGTCGAATCTCACCGAACTCGCCGCCACGCAGGCGCGCGTCATGGCCTGGATGCGCGGCCAGCCGCAGTATCTCGGCGTCAACAGCAACCTCAAGATGAACAAGCCGCAGGTCGAAGTACACATCGACCGCGACAAGGCCAGCCAGATGGGCGTCTCCGTGACCCGAATCGCCAACACCCTGCGCTACCTGCTCGGCGAGCCGGACATCTCCGAAATTGAACAACAGGCCGAACGCTACGAAGTCATCCCCGAGATCACCACCAAAGGACGGATGATCCCGTCGGCTATCAACAGCCTCTATGTTCGCAATCGCTTCGGCCAGCTTGTCTCCCTGGGCAACTTGGTGGACCTTGAGGAAACCGTCGGCCCCAGCGCCATCCACCACTTCAACCGCCTGCGCGCCGCGACCATCTCCGGTTCCACGCCGCCCGACGTCACGCTGGGTGGGGCCTTGCAGACGCTCGAAGCATATTTCGCCGACCATCTGCCCGAGAACGTCTCCTACACCGTTGCCGGGCGCACCAAGGACTTTCGCGAGTCCTTTCACTACCTGACCATCGCCCTGGCGTTCTCCGTCGTCTTCGTCTACCTCGTTCTGGCCGGGCAGTTCGAGTCCTTCATCCATCCACTCACGATTCTGCTGACGTTGCCGCTGGCCGGCGTGGGCGCATTCGGGGCCTTGTGGTTGTTCAACATGAGCCTGAACATCTTCTCGTTCATCGGGCTGATCATGCTGGTCGGCATGGCCACCAAGAACGCCATCCTGCTGGTGGATTATGCCCAGACGCTGACGGGCGACGAGCGCTCCGCCGACGAGGCCGCGCGGGAAGCCGCCCGCGTGCGCTTCCGCCCGGTCATCATGACCACCTTGTCCACCGTGCTCGGGCTGCTGCCCCTGGCCCTCGGGTTCGGCGCCGGGGGCGCGTCGCGCGCGCCGCTGGGCGTCGCGGTGGCCGCCGGGCTGATCACCACGACGGCGCTCACCCTGCTGGTCGTGCCGGTGGTCTACAGCCTGAATGAGCGGTTGCAGCGGCGACTCATCGGGCGTTGACCACAGTATTTCTATGCTTCCGCGCCGACTTGCGGCGCGTAGCATCTCCGCGGACCAGGTCCATGCGCGTCACTTCTCCTTGCCGACCGCCCGCGTCTGGCGGATGTGCGCGTAGTTCAACACCGCCACGAACAGGCTGCCGCCGGCGAGGTTGCCCAGCAGGGCGTAGCCGATGAAACGCAGCGCCTGGGGCAGGCTGATTGCGTCCGCGATGCACATGCCGGCGAATACTTCGGCCGCGCCTGCGATCGAGTGATGCAGGCCGCCAATGGCGATCAGGAAAGTCACGATGTAGACGCACACGATCTGGCTCAACGTCGGCGGCGTGGCCATGATCAGCCAGCCGCCCAGCGCCATCAGCCAGCCGGCGATGACCGCGCTGCACAGCAACGGCCAGGCGCGCACCGCCACCAGGTGCTGGGCGACCAGGCGATAGCCCGCCTCCCCCTGGATGGCATCCTCCGCACCCCAGAGCAGGACGGCGCTAATCAACGTTCCCAACACGTTGCCCACCGCCACGACCACCCACAACCGCAGCAGCCGCAGAAACGGCGAACGCCCGTCCAGCACCGGGTAAACCGCCGTCGCGGTATGTTCCGTGAAAAGCTGTGACCCGCTCATCAGGCACAGCACGAACCCGAGAGGATAAACCAGCGCCACCAGCAGGCGGCGGATCATCGGTGACTCAATGCCCGCCACCGCTTCGGTCACGACGGCCACCGCCATGGCCGTAAAGCTCACGATCAGTCCGGCCGCGATGGATGACAGCGCCAGCGACAGAAATGAGCGCTTGAGTTGTTCGGAACCTTCGCTGATGGCCGTCTCGAGCACGTCGTCGGGATGGCGGCGGGATTCGTCGGTGCGTTTGACGATGACGGGCGTAAAATGCCTGTCCTCGAGGTCGCGTTCCTCGCTACGCTCCGTGCGCGTTTTGGATGTCTGATTGTCCTGATTTTCGGGGACCATGAAGACATCTCACCCTTCGCACCGTTGGCCGCTACGCTGCGCCGTTCACCACGGCGGCGACCGTTCCAACGTACGCACCTGACCACCTGCTCAACCCTTCAACTGCTCCCCCCTCACCGCACCAACGGCGTTATTCCCCACCGTTCTTGAGCAGCACGAAGCGGCTGCCGTCGCCGCGGCGGACGCGCAGCCGGGCGCCCTCCGCGAGATCCGCCTCGCGCAGCGCCGCGCGCAACGCGCGGGTGTCCCTTACCGCCTCGCCCTGCACGTGGGTGATCACGTCGCCGACGCGGAGTCCGGCTTCGGCCGCGGGGCCCATGCGCGCGATCGCGGCCACCACCACCCCGCGCACGTCTTCGCCCAGTTCGAGTCGACTCCGCAGGTCGTCGGTCAGGTCGGCGAAGCGGACGCCGAGACCTTCCAACTCGGCATCCCCGGCGCGATCTTTGGCCAGCCCACCGGTGTCGTCGGGCAATCGTTCAAGGGTGACGTCGAGGGTGCGACGCCGGCCGTCGCGCCAGACAGTGACGGCCACAGTCGTGCCCGGATCGGTCGCCGCAACCTGGTTACGCAGTACCGACGCATCGTCGATCTTCTCGCCGTCGATTTCCATGATGATGTCCCCGCTGCGCAGACCGGCGTCGGCAGCGGGCCCGTCGGCGATCACGTCGCCCACCAGCGCGCCGTAATCCCGCTCGTACTCGAACGTGGCGGCCAAATCCGGCGTGAGCGACTGGATCCACACGCCCAGCCAGCCGCGAACGACTTCGCCCCGCTCGATCAGGCTGTCCATCACCTTGCGGGCCATGCCGATGGGAATGGCAAACCCAATCCCCTGGTTGCCCCCGGTCGGCGAGATGATCGCGGTGTTGATGCCCACGACCTCGCCCTCGAGATTGATCAACGGCCCGCCGGAATTACCCCGGTTGATCGCCGCGTCGGTCTGGATGAGATCCTCGTAGTCGGCGATGCCGATGCCGACCCGACCGCTGGCGCTGATGATCCCGGCCGTCACCGTCTGCTCCAACCCGAACGGGCTGCCCACCGCCAGCACCCAGCGCCCCACGCGCAGCTCCTGGTCGGAGGCGAGGTCGGCCGGGGTGATGTCGTCGGTGTCGATGGCGATGACGGCCAAGTCCGACTTGGGATCGGTCCCCACCACGGTGGCCTCGACGGAGCGTCCGTCGGCCAGGTGCACGCGCAGTTCGTCGGCGTCCTCGACCACGTGGTTGTTGGTCAGAATGTGCCCCTGCCCGTCCACGATCACGCCGCTGCCGAGCCCGCGGCTCTTGTACTCCCGGGGCTGCTGCGGCGTCTCAAAAAAGTCCGGCATCCGTCCGCCGAACATGTCGCCGAAGGGTGAGCCGCCGCTGCCTGAACGCGTCACGGTGCGCGTCGAGGTGATGGACACCACCGACGGCGCGATCGCACTGGCGGCCTGGGCAAAGGCGATTTCGAACTGCTCGATAGGGGCGCTGGACGCAGGCTTGTCCGTACGGTCGTCCGCGGGTGTGCGCGCCCGCGCCTTCGCAGCCGCCGTTGCGGGACACACCTGGAAAAATCCGCACACCAGCACCGCGGCCAACAACCCACGACAGACCAGGCGATATCCGCCGGCTGTGCGGTTCGGCCGCCGAACCGGTTGTCGGACACAACTCACAACGGCTGCACTTGTATGGCGAAAAGGATTCATATCGATTGCTCCCATCTCTAAGTTTCCCCAGCGCGTGAACAAGCCGCGGCCTGTCGGCCGGCAAGCGCCTCCACGTGTCAATGCTCAGGTGGTCCGTACGGAGGACCGGATTGGCAGGCGCGTCGGGCCGCACCCCCTGCGGGGCCCTTTCCCACTTTTTTTGACTTTCGCACTTCCCCACGTTCCCACTTCCCCACGTTCGCACTTTCTCACTTTTTCACTTTCGCTCTTTGCCCCACACTCACTTGCTCACCCGCAGCTCGATGACCGCCGCCGGCTCGAGCACACGGAAGGTGAACGACTCGGTCAGGTACAGCTCGACGTTGTCGCGGTCGTGCATGGCGTAACCGATGGAGATGTCCACGCCGACGACGAGCTCGAAGTCGCCGCCGCGGGTGCTCAGCAGCACGCCGCCGTCCAGCGCCGGGCTCCACCAGATTTCCCCACAGAGGATGTCGCGGATGATCCGCGCGGGCGGGTATCCGCTGCGGCCGGCCTCCATGAGGGGATAGAAGTACTCTGTTCCGAGCACCAGCGCGTAAGGCCCGCCGATGCCCGACTGGCGCAGGATCTTCTCCCCTTCACCCACGGTCTGGGCGACCTTGGCCGCGTCGGAGGGCAGCTTGAGGGGCTTGTGCTCCGCGGACTTGGTGAGTCCCGCAATCTGCCCGGGCTTGAAGCCGTTGTAGATGGCGGACTCTTCAAAGGCGACGAGTTTGCGGGCGGCCTCCTCGGCCGGGGCGAGATCGGCGTCCTTGGATCCCCGGCTGATGTTGTCGAGCTCCATCTGGCTGAGGACGAAGGGGATGCGCACCTCGACGAGCGGCTGCACGCGGCGCATCCCCCAGGCCACGCCGCCGGGGGCCTCTTCGTCGGCGATGTCCAGCCGACCCAGGTTGGCGGCGCCGAGTTCCACCCCGTGCGGCCCGCAGAAATCCACCAGTTTGCGGGCCGAAAGCTGGCTCTTGAGTACGTCGGCCGTCGTGTCGTCCACTTCCTTCCAGGCGTCGGTTGTCAGCGGCGCGTGTGCACGCCTCAGCAGGTCAAGCATGATGTCATCTCTCTTTGCGTCATGTCCCTTTTCGTGATGGGCTCTTTACGTGATTATGCACTGGCCTCATTGCGTCATTGGCGTCATTGGCGTCAATATGGCGTTACGTCATCGACTCATTGCCGCATTAGCCCTGGCGGATGCCCAGGTCGCCGGCCGACGCTGACCGGCCGTTGCCGGACGCATTCGCCGCGGGCGGGTCGCTGCCGGTTTCTTCCTCTTCGATCGCGGTGATCTCGGTGTCGGTGAACAGATAGGTGCGGAGCTTCGCGTCGAAGGCGGGCATGCGGCGGCGGAGCCATTCCAGGGCCATGCACGCGTGCTCCATCTCCTCGTCGAGGTTGTGCAGCAGGATGCGCTTGAGCGCATCGTCGTCGCACACGTCGGCGCGCTGGGCGTACCAGTCAATGGCCTCGAGTTCCTCCATCAGACTGGCGAGCGCCCGGTGACGATTCCGCACTTCCGGGGACAGCTCGGATGTCGGTTCGTGATAGGCGGTGCTACCCATGGCGTCTGTGATCCTCCTGGCAAGCTCGGACTTCGTTGGACAATCGGCCGCCATACGCACATGCGCCGCGGCCGTGCGTGCGGCGGCGGCATACGCACGTTCCCTGGCCGTGCGTGCTCCGCAGCGATGCGTCTGTTTCGTGTGCGCAGCACCAGTGGCCACACAGAGGAGTGTTGGCCCGGCGGCTGACAAGCGGGTAAAGCGTGAGTGAATTACGTGTAAGCGGGCACTGAGCAAACCGTAAGGGCGCGTCCCATGACGCAGCAGCAAGGCCCGGGCAAGCGCTGGGTGACGAGTCCGCGACGGGCCCGGGCCGATGACGCCGCAACCGCCCCGCAGCGGTTGAACGGGAAATGCAGCACTGCGTCCAAGGGCGGTTGGGGAATTCAACACGCACTTGATTTTGGGTTCGTTTTGACATTTTTTTCTGCGCGGTGTCGGGGGCGGAATCGCGGTTTTTGATAGCGCCCATGGGGAAAAGGGGCGTTTTTGATTTGGGTTCGTTTTGGGTTCGTTTGGGTTCGTTTTTTTCGGCGGCGGTGCAACGCTGTGGTTGTGGTGAGGCACCATGGCGCTGTGCATGGCGGCGCACGGCGGTGGCGCCATCTGGCAATCGCAACCGAATGACGCCGTGCTTGGCCATGGCACCCTGGTTAGAGAGGTGAGCGGAGAGCAGGTGAGCAGGTGAGGATGGGCTCACAAGCCTCCGGCTCGACCCGGCCTCTGCAGTTGGGTTGACAGGGGCGGTCAAGGTCGGTTTGGGGCGGCTGGGCCGGTTGGGTAATTGCGTATACACTTCAAAATGGCTTCGTTTTTTCATTTTTTCTGCGCGCGGATGAGGGCGAAAACCGCGTTGGCGGTAGCGCCAGT
>NPIF01000283.1_pt1 | contig 59911 bp, 46 predicted proteins | sample 8637461 | NCBI WGS metagenome assembly NPIF01 (sample SAMN07420641, study PRJNA396082) | bioreactor metagenome | isolation source: sample BR12 brine-fed electro-methanogenic bioreactor BR | place: Japan: Kochi | collected 2016-12-09 | reverse complement strand
ATCATGAACATACTCACATGCCCGATGGCGTCCTTATACCATTCCTTCATCAGATCCTTATTGAACATCATGGCCGGCTCGCTGTCAGCCAGGCGGTCAAAATGACCATCGCGCAGCCATTTCGACAGTAGTTCTGCGTCTTTCTCAGGATCCAGCGCACGTAAATAGACAAATAAACCTTCTAAAGTGGTCTTCATGCTGTCCTCCCTTGTGCCTGGCGCCATTCTTCTGCCATTAATCCGTACATCAAACGGTCATGTCGCTCTTGATTGAAGTAGATCATCTCACGCAGACGCGCTTCCAACTGAAAACCCGCCTCTTCGATGATGAGAACATCTTTTGCTGCGTAGGATGGAACCTCCATGATGATGTGGTAGAGGTTCAGCTCATCGAAAACATATCCCAGCGCCATCTGCAAGCATTCCGGGAGATATAAACTGGTGCTCTCTTCATCTGGAAAGAAGAAGCGCAGGAAACCCTGTCCGTTCGTCCACTCGATGTTGGTGATCCATACAAAACCGATCAAGTCCTCGTCGGTATTGCGCTTGCGCAGCGCGTAATAGAAGCGATTGCGGCTTTCGTCCATCGCTTTCAGTTTACCCTCCCAATCTTTCTTGATCTCCATGGGTGCCATGGGTCTGGTTGGGTTCTTGCGCCGCAAACGCGCATAAGCCGGATTCAGCGTCCACCCAGATTCGATCGAGCTGTCCTTCTCCGGGTCCACCTCTATCATCTGGTAATGTTCACTTTTGAAGATATCGTAAAGTTCCATGTTTTTTCCCTTTAGTTGCTATCAAACAGAATAATTGTACTGGAAAACACTCCCTAAATCACGAACCTTCAAGGTCAGGAATCCATTTCCATGGATATAATTAGGAGCTATGAGAGCATTACAGGATTATGTACAGGAATTGACCGGAGAGCCTCTGCCATCAGCACTGCAAGCCTCCTTTTCGACCTATCAACAAGAACTGTTGGATTGGAACACACGCATCAACCTGACCGCCATCCGCGAGGAGAGCGAAGTGGAAGTGAAGCATTTCATGGATTCGCTCAGCCTCTACCCTACGCTGCGCAAACACAAGGTCGCATCTCTGATCGATATCGGCACCGGCGCCGGCTTTCCCGGCATCCCGCTCAAGATACTCGATTCGCAGCTTAAGCTGGCGCTGGTCGAATCCATCGAAAAGAAAGCCCGCTTCTGCCAACACATCCTGGATACCCTGCAGCTGCAAGATGCACAGGTTGTCGTGGAACGCGCCGAGGCGGTTGGACAGAATGCTGCCCACCGTGAACAGTACGATTGCGCGGTGGCGCGCGCGGTGGCGGCGCTGCCCGTTCTGCTCGAATACCTGCTGCCCCTGGTGCGCGTCGGCGGTATTGCCATCGCACAGAAGAGCGCAGCTGTGGAAGAAGAGCTTGCCCAGGCGCGCAACGCCTGCGCCATCCTGGGCGGGGCGGATATGCACGTCCAGCAGGTAACTATCCCCGGTCTGGATGCCGAGCGCAACCTGGTCATCGTCAAAAAAGTCAAACCCACCCCTGCCACCTATCCGCGTAGGATCGGTCTGCCTTCCAAGAAGCCTTTGTGATCACGTATGAATGAATAATGACAATGATGGCAACCAATATCTACGCCATCATTCATCATTCAATATTGCGTTGATCTTTGCTGTCAACGGTGCATAACCGCATACCATGGATTTCATCAAAGCATTTTGTAATAGCATTTTCCGTTTGGCTTGATTCCCGTTACGACCGTAAATGAAGGCTTGATTGACCCAGCATGTACACAATCCATGCATATCCCCAAGTGTGTTGCAAATAAGTTCCTGTTCCTGCAACAACTCCATCGCTTCTTCATTTTGAGCATATAGAATCAAGATGGTTGCACGGTTGGTAAGCGCAATCGCTATCCCTTTTTGGTCACCGATCTGCCGGCAGATCTGCTCTGCCTCCTGATAATAAGCCATTGCATCTTTCAGTTTTCCTCTCTGTTGCAGGATCAAACCCTGGTTGTTCAATGACACATGCAAGCTTTCCGGTTTATCCAATTGACGTGCGATCCGCTCTTGCTCCTTCATCAGATTCAGTGCCTTGTCCAACTGCCCCCACTCACGCAGAATGACTGCCTGATTTCCCAAAGAACGTTCCAATCCAGAAAGATTGTTCAATTTTCGACACAAAAACTCTTCTTCCTGATGGATCGTCATAGACTTCTGCAGATCTCCAAGAGACTCGTGGATCAATGCCAAATTTCCAAGTGAGACCTCGAGGATCTTCAGATTTCCCATCTCACGACTCATTTTCTCAGCGCGTTCGTGGAGCACAAGAGCTTCTTTTAATCTTCCCCAGGCCTGCAGGATTAGACCCTGACCGTTCCAAGAATCGAGCAAACCCACCTTGTTGTCCAAATCGATGCAGATCTGTTCTTGTTTTTTAAACAAATCTTGCGCTTTCTCCAACTCGCCCTTACGCTGACAGATCATTGCCTGACGGTAAAGAGATAATTGCAATCCATTCAAGTTCCCATGCTGACGGTAGAGGGATTCGTTCTCTCTATAGATTTGATTTGCCTCCTCAAGCTTTCCCCACCCCTCCAAAACTAGAGCTTGATTGCCCCGCGATGTCTGTACTCCCTTCATATCTTCCAAACAGCGGCACATAGCTTCTTGTTTTTTATACATCTGCAGTGCTTCATCCATCTTTCCCCAATCCTTCAAGATACTAGCCTGGTTCCCATAGCAAGCAGACAATCCTTGCATAGAGTCGGTCTGTTCGCAGAAAAGCTCCACTCGCTTGAAGATCTGCATGGCAGCTTCTGAGTTACCCGAGTTCAAGAAGAAGATCGCCAACCAGTTCAGCACTAGTCTGTCCGAACTCTGCGATCGATTGATGAGATCTTGATAAGCTTCCACGCGTCTGATGTCACTATTCTCTTCGATGGATGTCCAATAGGAATACAGTTCATCTCTATCCATTTCCCATAGGAATTCGAAAAATTTAATATCTGTCAATACTTTTGATAAAGCTTCCCATTCTTCCATTTCGCGAAGATGCCATGGTAATTCCTTGACCTTGTGAATTGAAAAACCTTCCATCGCCTGGAAATACTCCACAAAGAAATAATGTGTAAACCTTCTGATGAGGTATTCGGAAGCATAACGTTTTTCAACAGCTTGTTTAAAAAATGCATGTGAAAAGTTGATCAACCCATCCCGCTCGATCAAGAATTCTTCCAATGCGATATACAACGGTGACCACGACCGCTGAGGGAATGGTTCTCCATCTCTTCCCAATATATCCAGCAGCTCTGCTTCTGAGATGCCCTCACGAGCAGCCCATATCAGACGCAGCGCATTCCCCACAAAAAAGATCATGGGGCAATCCTCTTCAAAATCCAGCTCACAGCGCTCTAAAACCAGATCCAACATTTCGGGGATGGATCTGGCAGCAATAAAGGAGTCGATGATCGAATCCAGTCTTTCATGCACACCAAACTGGCGTAATTCATTTAAGACTATGCGCAGTGCCAAGGGATTTCCATTCTTCGGATCCTGAATGATACGCTGAACTCGCCCGGCATTGAGTTTCTTTGAGTATAAAGAGAGATACTGCGTGACAAGTTGTTCGCGCTCGCTTTGCCCTAGTGTTTTGATCTGCAGCGAAGCAAAGCCCTTCCCTTCGGCCGCGTGTATGCATTTTTCCCCATAAGAAGAGATGATGATGGATGTATTTTGCGGCAGCTCATTCGGAAGCCAGGTCAATTCCTGTGCTCCCTGTCGATCTTCTAATTGATCCACACCATCAATAACAAGCACTACTTTCCTTGATCTTGCAGCTCTTTGCAGCCAACGTGGGAATTCCTTGCGAAGTTCATTATTATCCGGAAGGATCAATTCCCCTAACCGACATCTCTCATTCAACTGACTCATGATAAGACGCAGCGTACCCGCCCAACGGCTTGAACTGGCAGATGCACCTATAAAATGCATGATCACCAGATCATTCGGGTTGTCTTCTTGATAGCGCAGCCCCCAATTCGCCAGCAAAGCAGTTTTACCACTGCCCGGCTCTCCAACAACAATCACAGGTTTTCCAACAGCTGCTGCCTGATCTAGCACTGGATAATATTGCTCACCGCCCACGTATACATCGCGTTTTTTCTCGGCAAATGGCAGATGCTGGGCGACTTCACTGCGCATCGGATCGACCAAGAATTCCTCAGGATATAGACGGTCAATAACATTCTTTAGATCTTCCAACACCCACTCTCCTAACTCTTGTGGCGTTGTGAATCCAGTCTTGACAGGGAAATCACTGTTCTGTATGCGCTCTTTAAGAGCTGCCAATTTTTGTTTGCGCGCTGCCAATCGTTCTTGGGCTGCCTCTGGACCATATAACGCTACTTCTTTGAGTGTTAGTGTTTCTCGATATCGATCGGCGTCATCCCGCATAGCCTCAGGATCACGAAAATAGAAAAAAGCTTGCTGCTCCATTTGAGGATTGTTCAACACTCCATGCAGGATCTCCAATTCGGTCACCGATCGCTGTTTGTGTTCCTCAAGCCAGGGCTGCTGCTCAACCAATTCCTGGTCTATTTCGTCAGGAACCCAACCATAACGCTCACCCAATATACCGATGAAATAGGGTCTGCAGCGTTGAATTTCCTCAAGGCAGATAGGAAGTACTTTTCCTTCATCTGCCTGTTCATCGGTGATACCCCAACGCAGGTCTACCTCGCTCCAGGCGACACCGCGCCGCTCGCATATTTTTCTGAGTTGGGGGAAGATGAACTTGATCAGATGATCCCGTTCTGCCTGCATATCTTGAAATGTTGATGAAATGAATACTCTAATTTGCCGCTGCGAAGTTTTTTCCATGGTACGTCCTTGTATGCTGCATTATAGTAGTGCGATCAAATGAAATACGGATCAACGATAGTGAACCTAATTATTATAGATGAGGTTAAGTCATTTTCTCGTATTCAGAAAAGCTCAACGCCCCAACAGCATGCCTAGCTCACGCGCGATATCAGTAAACCCGTGCCTCCTGGCTAACTCCAGCGCAGTCGTCAGACGTTCCACCTGCCTGCGCGCATCTCCCATGCGGGCATACACGTCCCCCTCATTCACCAATGAGACCAGTACTCCATGCCAGTTTTGAATATTGCGGCAGATGGCTTCCTTTTCCTGCAGCATTGCAAGAGCATCTCTCAACTGACCTCTCTTGCGCAAGATACCCGCCTGATTTCCCAGACAGTTTTGCAGGTAAGCTTGCGCATTCAATTTCCGGCACATTTCTTCCTGTTCCTTCAACAGACGCAGAGCTTCTTCCAACCTGCCCATATCTTGATATACGAGCGCCTGATTACCCAGACAGTTCTGCAAACTCACTGGTTTCTTTAGTTCCAAACAGATGCGTTCCTGTTCTTTCAGCAAGCGCAGGGCTTCATCCAGTTTTCCACGTTCATGGTGCACCAAAGACTGGTTGCCGAATACTGACTGCAGCCCATCCCGATAATCCAGCCTGCGGCAGATGCTTTCTGCCTCTTGATACAGTCGCATTGCATCATCAAGCTGCCCGGCTTCCATCAAAATGATACCCATGTTGTTTAATGCGATCCACAGCTCTTTCATATTGCCCATTTTTCGGCACAGGTTTTCCTGTTTCTTATGAAGCTGGAATGCCTCCCTGATCCTGCCCCTATCCTTCAGGATGAGCGCCTGGTTATTCAGCGCGATCTGCAATCCATAGTCATCGCCTGTCTCATAACACATTTCTTCCTGTTGTTCGTATAACTGCAAAGCCTGGTCGATCTGCCCCCAAAACTTCAGGATGTTCGCACGATTTCCGATAGCTGCCAGCAGTCCTTGCTTGTCATCGATCTGTCTGCAGATACGCTCGCGCTCCTCGATCAACGCAAGAGCATCTTTTAGTTTTCCCAGGTCTTGCAGGATGTTAGCCTGGTTTCCCAGTGAGATCTGTAATTCGTGGAGATCTTCCAATTTTCTACTGATCCTCTCCTGCTCTTTATGCAGATCCAATGCTTCCTGCCGCTGACCGCGGGTGTTCAGGATGAGCGCCCGATTGTTCAAGACCGTCATCATAGCCTGCTGATCACCTGATCTTTGATAAAGCTCTTGTTCGATTTCATGCATGCGTAAAGCTTCATCCAGATGCCCCATATCCTTCATCAAGACTGCGATCCAGTTGACCAAAAAGGACTTCGCCTTCACTTCCCCTGCATAGATAGGCTCATAAGCATCCACCATACGCAGGTTGCTGTTGCGCTCTATGGATGCCCAATAGCGCATCGCAGCAAAGCGATCGTGTTCCAGCAGCAGCTCTAGAAAATCCAGATCTGCCAACAGGTTGAACAATTTTTTAAACTCACCCGCCTGCTCCAACTGCCAGGGCAATTCGACAACTTTACGGGCATTCTCACGTGTCGCGAAATACTGCGCCAGGCCCATATGTACATCATGTTTCTCCGTGGCGCTGGCAACGTAATATCCCTCAACTGCACTGCGTATATGATCGTGTGCAAATCCGATCAACCCTTGGTGCTCCTCGACCAGATTTTCCAGTGCCAGGTGCAGCGGCGCCCAGATACGCTGCGGTAAAGGCTGCCCACTCGTGCCCAGCATATCCAATAACTCAGCCTCCGCAATTCCCTCGCGACTGCCCCAGATGTATTGCATAGCATCCCACACCAAACCGCCACGCTGCGTTTCGTAATCATCCTCCAGCCGCGCCAGCACCAATTCCAGCATTTCCGGAATGGAGTCAGCACCTAAATAACGCGCGATCATTTCATCCAAGCGTTCATACACCCCATATTGACGCAATTCATCCAGAATAATGCGCAGCCCCAATGGGTTGGCGCTCTGTGGGTCACGTATGATCTTCTCGATCTGAGCACTGTTCAACTCTTTCGAGTACTGCTTCAGGAATGCCTGCACCAATTCCTCACGTTCTGCAGGGGTGAGTGGTTGGACATGCAAGGTAGGATACTCGCGAGAAGTGATCGCATCCATTGCTTTACCGTTGGCTGTTGATAGGATCAAAGCCGTATTGGTTGGCAGTTCCACCGGCAGCCAGGTCAACTCCTGCGCACCCTGCTCATCCTTGAGTTGATCCAGGGCATCCAGAACCAAGACTAGTTTCCCGTTTTGGCTGGCTTTATACAGCCATTGTGCAAAATCATTGCGCAGATCATCCAATTTCTCAGGGACATCGTCAAGAAGATCATAATGAACTTTCAATTCACCCATCAACCGGCGCAGCATCCCATTCAGATCGCTTGATTCCGTCGTGGAGCCGATGAAGTGTGTCAGGACGAAAACATCCGCATGCTCTTCTTGATATAGTTTGCTCCAGTTGACCAATAAAGCTGACTTTCCAATACCAGCTTCTCCCGTGACGACCAGCGGCTTTCCATCCCTAACGGCTTTATCAAGACGAGGATAGTATTTTTCTCCACCTACATAAACTCGCTGCCGCCTGCCAGCGAAAACAGCTTGCTGTGCTCTCTCCAGTGCCAGTGCATCCGGCGTATCCTCTTCGGGAAAAAGGCGATCGATCACCCCTGTCAAATCCTGCAGAACCCAATCTCCCAATTCCTGTGGTGTCCCGAAACCTTCTTTCACGGGAAATGCACTGCCGCGGATGCGGTCCTTTAATGCCAGCAGATTTGCCCGGCGTTTTTCCGCCCTCCGCTCGGCTTGCTCTTGACCATATTTTTCAATCTCCTCAGAACTTGGCATCTCAAGGAAGTCTGCGTTTTCTTCTCCAACCGCTTGCGGGTTACGGAAGTAGAAAAATGCTTGCTGTTCCATGTCTGGATTATTGAGCACGCCATGCAGGATATCCAACTCGGTCACTGACCGCTCTTCATGTTCCACCAGCCAGGGCTGCAGGGTGATCAGGTTCGGATCAATTTCCTCAGGAACCCAACCATAGCGTTCACCCAAGATCCCTATGAAATAAGGGCGGCAGTTATGGATCTCTTCCAAACAAATCGGCAGCACTTGTCCTTCATCCGCCTGTTCATCCGTGATCCCCCAGCGCAGATCCACTTCGCTCCAGGCAACTCCACGCTCCTCACACATCTTTCGCAATTGGGGAAAAATGAACTTGATGAGATGATCCCGCTCTGCCTGCATGTCACGAAAGGTAGACGAGATAAAGACCCGCATTGTGCGTGCATCTTTTGTCAACATACGCCCTCCTAGTTTGACCACCAGGATGATATTCTTTTATATTAGCATAAGGGAAAAGCTGAACGTGATCAGGGATGTGTCTGGATAGCCTCTCTTATCACGTTTAGGTCTCGTTTTGGAGTTGGATTCGCCCTTCATGCACCTGCATGAGAGCACATTTTGAAAGGAATTCCGCTTTGAACATGCTCGCATCGGTCGTGGTCAGGATAGCCTGTTCGCATTCCTCCAACGCATCCAACAGCGCATCACGGTGCCCCAGGTCCAATTCTGCCATGGTCTCATCCAGCAGCAGCACCGGATACTCTCCAGTCTTTTCATGCAGCCAATGTAGTTCACCCAACTTGAGCGCCATCATCACGGTGCGGATCTGCCCGCGCGAGCCATATGTGCCTGCATCCACCTCGTTGGCGATGAAACGCAGTTCATCACGATGTGGTCCAATGGTGGTCACGCCGCGTCTGATCTCTTCCTGTCTGATCCGTTTGAGGTCCTCCATAAACAACAGCTGCAGTTCATCCTGCTCGATGGCTGCAAATCGCCAGCGTTCTGCGCTAGATAGATCCAGTGATCTTTGGTTTTGTAATTTCTGCAAGAAATCGAAACCTGGCTGGTATTCGATCTGAAGCCCGGAGCGCTGGCCGCTTAATCCCATATGCACCTGTGAAGCCGCCGTCTCGAACTCTTTCAACATCTGCATGCGCGTTCGCATCACAAAACTGCCTTTGTCTGCCACGCGTTCGTCCCAGAAATCAAGCTGCTGCATATCCCCACCCTGCTCTGCCAGGTTCTTCAAGAGCGCATTGCGCTGGCTGAGGGTCTGGTTGTAGCGGGATAGTTCACGCGCATAACCCGGATACACCTGCGAGATGGTCATATCCAGATAGCGCCGGCGTACATCCGGCCCATCTTCTATAATGTCGGTCATCTGCGGCAAGAAAATAACTGAATTGAAGTTCCCCAGTGCTTGTTGGAGCGGGCGTTTGACATCATCGATCAACACCTCTTTGCGCAGCCTGCCATTGCCGTTGCCCCCATTCCCAATGATCAGGCGCACTTCCATCTTGTGCATTTTCCCCTGGCGCATAAAATCCATGACCAGGCGCGCTACCGGGATATCATCACTCAATGCTTCAAAATTGATCAGTTCGCGATCCCTGCCCGACTGGACAGAGGTGAGTGCCGAGAAGAAAAAAACCGCTTCCAAGAAGCTGGTCTTTCCCTGGGCATTATCCCCCACCATCAACGTCACGTGTGATGGTACATCGATCTCAAGTCTTTTGAATGTTCGGAAATTTGTTAGTGAGAGATGCGTCAGGTACATGCAGTTAAGTGTACTCTATACCTGCTCAGCCTGAGCGATCTCAGGATCACTTGCCTTCCAGAGCTGGGTTGCTCTATCCACGAACAAGACCCCATCCAGATGATCGATCTCGTGCTGAAAAACACGCGCCAGCCAACCCTTTGCGCGCACCTTCATCTTTTTTCCATGACGATTCAAGCCACGTACTTCCACCTTTTCAGCGCGTTCAACCTCACCGACGATCTCGGGCACAGATAGGCAGCCCTCCATTCCCATCACGGTCTCCGCAGAGCGTTTCACGATCTGTGGGTTGACCATAACGAAGAGCTTTGGCTCAGCATCCTCTTTGGTGTCATCTAGTGGATATTCCACAACGATAACGCGCAATGATTGGTTTACTTGTGGGGCAGCTAAGCCCACGCCGTCCTCTTCGCGCATGGTGAGCACCATATCATCTACGAATTCCTGAAAATCATCTCCAAACGCGCGAACTTCTTGCGCTTTCTTTCGCAGAGTTGGATGCGGTATTTTTATCACTTCAAGTAATTTCATGTAGTACAAACCCAAATTTATTATTTATTTTATAAATATTGTCCGAATTATAACACGCACGCCCTTTACAGGTCGTTCTGCTCCTCTTCCTGATCTTCCTCGCCTTGCGTGACACGGTGATAAGCATCCATCCACTTCGCTAAGCGCTCATTGTTCATGCTGGCATTCTCTTTGCTGTCCTTCTGTTTGAGATATTGAAAACGCTGGAAGATCTCCTGCTGCACAGAAGAGGGCTGCGGCACATAGTCAAAAGTGAACTCCACGTCCCCCACACGGATGAATACGGTCCCAAAATTGAATAAGAGACCGAAGACATTCTTGCGCTTATACTCGATGGTTTGAATGTTGCGGATCGGAGCGGAACGCTGTTCATCAACCCCCAGCGGCTTGCGGTAGATATCCACGATCTGTTCTGGAGTGATCAAGAAATAATCATTGCGCCAATCGATCGTGGCATACAACCACCAGATCGACATCACAACTCCCAACCCAAACAAGACCGCCTTGAAAGTTTCCGTGCCCTCCGGGACCATCCCGAACCATCCGCGCTGAGGAGCGAGGTAGAAAATAATGCTGGTCAGGATACCCAGCAAGGGAAGAATGGTCTTGCGAATGAAGACGAACCAATGCGTTCGATATTGGATGGTGCCATCCTCAACGATCCGCAAGCGAAGCAAACGTGACAACAGATCAGCATGATATTCTTCTGCGATCGGGTTTTCCACCGGGAGCGACTTTTCTGTGCTCATCATATCCTCCCTTTCCAAGCCCATCTTCCGTTGAAACTGTTGGCGCAAATATTCCTCGGGGTCAATATCTTCTTCTGCCGCCACCTGCGCTTTAAACTTTAGCCATTGTTTTTCCACGATAGCTGAAACCGCTTCAACATGCGCGACATTGCGGAACTTCACCAATCCCGTAAAGGTACGCATGACCACATCCCCATAATGGTAGATGCGTCCCAAAAGAGGCGCTTGTTTGGTGATGGACAGGATCGCGCTCAAAGGCGTCTCCTTGCGGCTATCATAGAGCAGGGCGATCTTCTCCAGGAAGACGACACGCTGATTGGTGATAACACAGAAATCGTTCATCCAATCAATTGCGTTCCACATACCCCAGCCGATCCCCAGCACTCCTGCAATACTGCCGATCCATAGAGCAGCCATCAATGGCAGCACCCCGGCATTCATGAACACGATGGCCAGGACGAGGATTGCCAGTGCTCCCAGGATGGGCTGCAGCGCCCGCATCGCCAGAATGAGGGAGTGTTCACGCCCTACGTAATGCACAACCTCATCAACTTGAAGCCAATCCATCGGTTTTTTCAATAGAAATTCCAGGCTCTGCAGCTGCAGTTCAAAATCGGTAGAAACAGCGGAGAACTCCTGCACGATGCGCTGAATGACTTTGGCCGGGATCGCCAGGACCATTACTCGTCCTTGCGCTTTGGCGTGGGTGCAGCGCTTTTCATCGCGTGCAAGCACTTCATAACCAAACAGATCCCCCACCTGGTATTCATTTACCAGGTAGTTCCGTTCTTCATCGGCTACGAAAAGGGAAACCTTCCCCGACACCACAAGAAAAACCTTGCCGGCTGGAGCGCCTGTTTCATAGAGAAGTTGGTCAGCCTGATATTCAAGCAGCTGTCCACGCTCCATCATCCAGTGAACATAGTTATCCGGAAGATTACGAAAAGCGACCGCTTCCTTTAAAAACGCAATTATTTTTTCTTTATTGACAGCCATATTAATTAAGTATATCGAATTTTTCGTGAATGCTTTTCATTTGGTAAAATGTAAAGTCTAGAAGCAGGAGTAAATATATGAAATTACAGAGAATATCTCTGTTGCGTTGGATCGCAATCGCCTTGGTCGCATTGGCTGCTGTTTTGCTGGTGCTCCAATTAGTACGTTTCAGCCGTCTGCGTGCTGGCTTTCCAGCAGGAACAGTCATCGCCGGGATAGCCGTAGGCGGTCTGGACCAGCAGCAAGCTGCAGACAGGGTCACCCAGGCTTACAACATCCCTATTGAAGTCCAGTACGGAAATGAGGTCTTCTATTTAAAACCATCATCGCTTGGCTTTAAGCTCGATATCGATACCATGATCGCTTCTGCCGATCAACAACGTGTCAATGCCCCCTTCTGGACATCGTTCTGGAACTATCTCTGGAATCAGACGCCAGATCCGCAAGCAACACCCATTAGCTATAGCGTTGATGAAAAGCAATTGACCATGTTCCTGTACGATGAGATCGCGTTGCGTTATGACAACTCTCCAGAACAATCCAAACCAATCGCTGGCAGCACCAGCTTCCAGATCGGCAGCGCCGGTGAGATACTGGACGTAGAAGCTTCCATTCCTTTCATTGAACGCGCCCTGCAGTCACCCGATATGCGCAAGGCAAATCTCGTCATCTCCGAAGTGGAACCACCCAGACCAACCATCGAGAATCTGGAAGTGTTGCTGAAACAGCTCATCGCTGAAGAAAACTTTGATGGATTAACAGAGATCTATGTTTTGGACCTTGATTCCCGCAAAGAGATCAATTTCGCCGTGGATAACGGTGTGGATATCACCCCCGGCATCTCCTTTACCGCTGCCAGCACGATCAAGATCCCCATCATGGTGACCGTATTCAGGAATCTGGACGAACCAACACCCCTTTCTGCAGCTAACCTGATGGAATCAATGATCGAGCAATCCAAAAACGATCCTGCCGACCTTTTGATGGAGACATATCTCAGCCCAACTCTTGGGCCGCTGATCGTGACCGACACCATGCAGGAGATCGGCCTGGAAAACACATTCCTGGCAGGTCATTTCTACCTTGGCGCACCGTTGCTGCAGCGCTACACCACTCCGGCCAATACCCGGCTCGACTTCTCCACCAATCCAGATGTCTATAACCAAACCACGACAGCTGATATGGGTATGCTGCTGGAAGATATCTATCAGTGTGCCCTGGATGGAGGTGGGACCTTTGGCGCAATACTGCCGAACGAGATCACACAGAACGAATGCCAGACCATGATCACCTACCTGACCCGCAACAAGATCGCGGTTCTTCTACAGGCTGGGCTCCCGGATGGCACACGCTTTGGTCACAAACATGGATGGATCACAGAGGCCGATGGCTTAATACATGCCATGTTCGACGTCGGTATTGTTTACAGCCCACAGGGCAATTATGTCATCTGCGTAGCCATGTACCACCCGGTGCAATTGATCTTCGATTCAGCCAATCTATTAATGGCAAATATCTCAACCGCGGTGTACAACTATTTCAATATTAACTAGTCGTAGATGCAGTAGTTTTTCTCTTGCCAAAGATGGCGGGGAGCAGTGGGATCGCCAGTAAGTTCAGAGCTGCCAGTACACCAAAAGCGATCGGATATCCAAAGCCTTCTGCTAATGCTCCGCTCAAACCTAAACCTATCCCCGTTCCCAGGTTGGCCACTGCCATTAATATCGAGAACATGGTCGCTGCAATGCGCTCGTTGGTCTCTCGCATAGCGATGGCAAAATAGACCGTCTCATATAAACCAAAAGCCACACCAAAGAAAAATACCAGCGCCCAGGCAACGGCCGGTGAATTGATCGCTCCTAAAGCGATGACAGATAGAAGCGTGACCAACAAGGATAACTGTACCGATTTCCGCTGACCGATCCTGTCCACGATCTTTCCACCCACCAGGCTGCCAGCGATGATCCCAATGCCCAGCACCGAAGCCACCACACCAGCTGTTGTATAGCTAATGGTGAACTTAGATTCCAGGAAAGGGTTCACCAATTGGCTGGCGCCATTGATGATGAGCGAATATAAAGCACCCAACAATCCCAGGGCGATGATTGAAAATTTCTTGAATTCTTTGAACGCTTCCCAGCTAAATTCTTTCTCCACGCTCTTAGGCGCTTCCTTGGTGCTCAACACAAAGGGAATTGGGACGATGGTGAGTGCTGCCAAGGCCACAAACCCAGCGGTCCACGAAAATGTATCCACCAGGATGCCCAACACGCTTGAGATCAATACCATACCAAGCGCACGCCCGGCGACCATGATTCCTTGAATGATACCCTCTTCTTCGACCGGAGTCGTATCTAATGCCAATCCATCCGTGCAAGTGTCATACAGTGCCATACCTGCCATCAACACAAAAGCATCCAAGGCAAACAACCAGAAATTTTGTGCAGGGTTGATCAAGGGAACAACCACCAGGCATAATATCTGTATTGCCAAACCGATCAGGATATATGGTTTACGGTGACCGAGGTTGAAGAAACTAACCTTATCACTCAATAATCCAAAAAAGATCTTGATCACAAATGGGATCATGGCGATCGTTCCGATCAAGCCAACCTTGTCCATGCCCAACCCATAAGATTGTAAATAGAGCGCATTCAGCGATGTGAAATAGCTCATGATGGCACCCTGTGCCAGGTACAGTGTTGCGAAGAGTGTATAACGAATTCCTTTTTTCATCTCATGCTCCTCCTTGGCTTTATGAGTCCTATTCCAGCAGAGAAAGTACCTCTGGTCCATTCTCGGTAATGGCGATTGTATGCTCGAACTGCGCGGATAGTGAACCATCTGCGGTGACCACGGTCCACTCATCTTTCAATAGACGCGTGTGTGGTTTTCCGACGTTCAGCATGGGTTCAATATTCAATACCATCCCTGCTTTCAAGATGGGGCCGCGACTTGCTGGACCGATATGTGGCACAAAGGGTTCCTCCCACAGTTCCCTTCCGATACCATGTCCGCCATATTCACGCACAACGGAATAACCACGCTGCTCCGCTAACGCCTGAATGGTGGCACCGATCTCGCCGAGGTGATTACCAGGCAGGCAAACTTCAATAGCACGCTGCAAACTCTCTTTGGTCGTTTCTACCAACCGGCGTACATGCGGCTTCACATTCCCGACCATATGCGTGACGCACACATCCCCACACCAGCCTTTGTATCGCAAACCAATATCGATGCCAACAATATCCCCATCTTTGAGGATTCGTTCATCCGGAAATCCATGACAGATCTCATTATTAAGCGCTGCAGTGATCACCCCAGGAAAAGGACGCTGGTTAGGGATCTGCCGGATACCCTTATATAAAGTCTTTGCCCCATGCAAGAGGATGAACTTCTCGGCAATGGCGTCCAGATCTCGCAACATGATGCCAGGTTTTATCTCTTCAGCAATACGGGCATGCGTTTGGGCTGTGATCTGCGCCGCTGCACGCAAAGCCTCGATCTCACGTTTTGTCTTCAACTCGATCAAAACAACCTCCAAAATTTCAAATGAAGAGCGAAAGGAAATCCTCAAGGATAGATGTGATCCCTTTCGCCTTCCGATCCATTATTTTGTTAAATGATGATACACCTCTTTTGCATATCTTGCCGCTTTCTTTTAGAAAATTAATGGCAGGAATGAACCAGGATGCGTATAATATAGATTAGTATATACTAAATGGAGTTTTAATGTCTGAAGTAAGCCCTACCCCAACAGTTGAAGATTATCTGGGAGTGATCTACACGCTGCGGCGTGATAATGAAGCCATCATCGGCGCCAGGCTTGCCGAATTATTGGAAGTTTCTGCCCCAACAGTCACCGTAACATTGAAAAGGATGATCCGCGATGGATGGATCCGCATGGATGATAATAAACAGATCCACCTTACTGATGAGGGATTGCTGGAAGCGAAGAGCATTGTTCGACGCCATATGTTGACGGAATGGATGCTCTCCAGGTTATTGGATATCCCCTGGTCACAGGTTCACGAAGAAGCCCACAAGATCGAACACTCTATCTCTCCCGAAGTAGCCACCAGGATGCAAGCTCGCCTTGAAGATCCCAAGTGCTGTCCCCATGGCAATCCCTTGCCAGGACATGAAGAAGAGGTGTTATCATGGCAGCCCCTCATTGACATGCATGTTGGTGATCGCTTCGTTATCCGTCGTGTGCATGAATTTGGAGAAGATGATCGCGAATTACTCTCATTTCTACAAAAGAACAATATCCTCCCTGAAAAAAAGGGAGTTGTGAAAGACAAGTTGGATTTTAATGAAACCTTAACCATCCAGATCGATGAGAAAAGTGTATCTTTGGGATATAAAATCGCAAAGCTTATATATGTAACCAAGCTTTAGCATCGGAGAGGTCTCATGATCCAAACTACAATCTCAGGTTTCCCGCGCATTGGGCTGCACCGTGAAACAAAAAAGGGATTGGAAAAGTACTGGAAGAAATCCATCACACTCGATGAGCTAGAACAGATCACACGTGACGTCCGCTTATGGAATTGGCACACCCAACACGAACATGGTATTCAGGTCATACCGTCCAATGATTTCACTTTGTATGACCAGATGCTGGATACGATCTGCATGTTAGGCGCTATCCCTCCACGATTCCAATCTATCTCAAGTGAGTTTAACCTTCAAACTTACTTTGCCATGGCACGCGGCAAACAAGAGAATTCCATCGATATACCCGCCATGGAAATGACCAAGTGGTTCAACACGAACTACCACTTCATTGTTCCCGAGATCGAACCCACAACGACCTTCCATTTCACCTACCGTAAGGTCATTGAAGAATACCTGGAAGCACGCCGTGTTGGTTTTCAAACCCGACCGGTCATCATCGGCCCACTCACTTTCCTGCTTTTGAGTAAATCAATTGAACCGGATTTCAACGCGCTTGACAAACTGGATGCCCTCTTAGCAGTGTATGAACAGGTGCTGCAGGGACTCTATCAAGCCGGCGCGGAGTGGGTGCAGATCGATGAACCCGCGCTGGTCAAGGATGCCTCACCGCAGATCACTCATGCAATTGAGAAAGCTTATGGGTTGCTAACAGCCAGCCCGCATAGACCAAGGATCATGCTGTCCGCCTACTTTGATGATTGGGGAGAGAATTTTCAAACCATCACCAGACTTCCCATAGATGGCATCCATTTCGACCTGGCATCAGCGCCAGGGCAATGGACCTTGTTGCAGGATGAACATTTGGAAGGGAAAAGCATCTCCTTGGGTGTCATCAATGGACATAATGTCTGGCGCGCAGATCTGAATGCATTGTATGCAGCCTTCGCAAAACATTTGGCACCGAGAGAGGGAGATTACCTCATCTCTACTTCCTGCTCACTGCAGCACGTTCCCCTGGATGTGGATCTTGAAGAGAATCTCTCGCAGCCAGTAAAAAACTGGCTCTCTTTTGCGCTCCAAAAAATGGATGAGATCTCCGCTCTTGCTCATGCGCTGCGCACCAATGAGAAATCCGATCTATTCACTATCAATCAAAAAGCGCTGCAGCAGCGAAGAGAATACATTGAGAACCAGCGTAAACAATCTCCACTTACCAGTACAACTGAAAAAGATCCAGGACGACAGCACCCACACACGGTGCGTCAGGGATTGCAGCAAAAGAAACTAGACTTGCCCCTCTTTCCCACCACAACGATCGGTTCCTTCCCCCAGACCAGGGATGTGCGCTCCATGCGCTCCCGCTATTCCAAGGGAGAAATATCCCTGGATACTTATAACCAATTCCTGCGTGGAAAGATCAAGGAAAGCATTCATCTTCAGGAAGAGATGGGACTGGACGTCCTGGTACATGGAGAATTCGAACGAAACGATATGGTGCAGTACTTCGCCGAACAGATGGAAGGATTTACATTCACAAAACACGGTTGGGTGCAGAGCTTTGGGTCGCGCTATGTGCGCCCGCCCATCATCTTTGCAGATATAAGTCGTCCAAAACCCATGACCATTGAATGGATTTCCTATGCACAGTCGCTCACCACAAAACCTGTTAAAGGGATGCTGACCGGGCCCATCACCATTCTGCAGTGGTCCTTTGTGCGCGATGACCAACCCCGCGCACAAACCTGCCAGCAGATCGCACACGCCATTCGGAAGGAAGTGGATGACCTTCAAAAGGCAGGGATAAACATAATTCAGATCGATGAACCTGCCCTGCGTGAGGGGCTGCCCCTCAAGAGAAAGGACTGGAGCACTTATCTTGAATGGGCGATCAAAGCATTTCAGATCGCGGCAGGCTCAGCCACGGATGATACTCAGATCCACACCCATATGTGCTACTCAGAATTCAATGAGATCATTGATTCCATCGCAGCGCTGGATGCCGATGTGATCTCCATCGAAGCTGCCCGTTCGAAGATGGAATTATTGAATGCCTTTGCGGAATATGATTATCCCAACCAGATCGGGCCAGGTGTGTACGATATTCATTCTCCACGTGTGCCGGGGGTGCAAGAGATGATAGACTTACTGGAAAGAGCTGCCAGGGTGATCCCGGTTGCGCAACTATGGGTCAATCCGGATTGTGGACTTAAAACTCGTGGTTGGGAAGAGACCAGTGCATCCCTGAAGAACATGGTCGCAGCAGCGAAATTCATGCGGCAACATTATCAAGACAAGGAAGTAATATGAACGAACGAATCAAAGCCCTTCAAAAATCAATGCAGCATTTAGATGCAAACCTGATCGCCGTCAGTGCCGGACCTGATCTCTTATATCTGACCGGACTGGATTTCCACGTATCGGAACGCCCCGCCATACTGCTGATCCCGCTCAAAGGAGAATCTCTATTCATCTTTCCTGAATTTGAATCAGGAAAGGTCTCAGCACTTGATCTACCGCTCCAGGCGTTTCCATATCAGGAAGAACGCGCCACGTGGGTGAATGCATGTCATCAGGCAATGGCAGCCCTCCCAGGCAAAACCAGCAAGATAGGTGTCAACTCAACACAGATGCGCTTTTTAGAAATGAACCTCTTGCAGCAGGTGGATCCATCCATCACCTTCCAATCCGCGGATAGTGCCATTCAAGATCTGCGAACCTGCAAAGACAGCGAGGAGGTTGCCAATATTCGCCAAGCCATCCAAATCGCACAGGAAGCATTCCTGAAGACCATCAAAAATATTAGACCCGGACGTACTGAGAAAGAGATCGCATCTGAACTGGTCATGAATCTCTTTCAACTCGGGTCCGACCCGGAACTACCCTTCAGTCCTATCGTAGCTTCCGGACCAAATTCAGCCAACCCGCACGCGATCCCATCTGAAAGAGCATTGCAGGAGGGTGACCTTGTCATCATCGATTGGGGTGCATCCTACCACCATTACATCTCGGATATCACCCGAACGCTCGCTATCGGGCAGCCTTCTGCACGCGATCAACAGATCGCCGCGATCGTGAAAGCTGCCAACCAGGCCGGGAGGGATACTGCCAAAGCCGGAGTGCTTTGCAGCGCAGTTGATGAAGCTACCCGAAAAGTTATCAGGAATGAGAATTTTGGCGATTTCTTCACCCACCGCACTGGTCACGGATTTGGTATGGAAGCACATGAAGCGCCCTACATCGCCTCCGATTTCACTCAACCTCTCCAGGCGGGGAACACATTCACCATTGAACCGGGCATCTATCTTCCTGGCGACGCGGGTGTGCGCATCGAGGATGATGTGCTTGCCACACAAGACGGCTGCCTGACCCTCACCTCACTCCCCCGTGAACTCTTTATCATAGAATAGGACAACAAACTATGAACCCTCAACAGATCCCAACAGCAGAACCATTTTTCTTCAAAGGAGATGAGATAGGCTTCCTGCTCATCCACGGCTTCACCGGCACACCCAAAGAGATGCGTCTCCTGGGTGAAGACCTGCACGCCCATGGTCACACGGTGCTCGGTGTACGCCTGGCAGGGCATGCCACACGCATCGAGGATATGCGTCGTACCACCTGGCAGGATTGGTTTGCATCTGTGGAGGATGGTTTCAACATGCTGCGATCTTGTTGTGATCACGTGTTCTCCATTGGTCTATCGATGGGTGGAGCGCTATCCATATTGGCTGCTGCAGTCCTGCCATTGGATGCAGCCGTCGCCATCTCTGCCCCCTTCCAGCTGGATGATTGGCGGCTTCCGTTCCTGCGTCCGCTCAGTGTGATAAAACCCTACATGGCAAAAGGCAAGAGCGATATGAAAGATGAAGAGCAGAACGCCCAACACGCTCATTATCACGCCTATCCCACCCGCTCGATCGTTCAATTGGATGAATTGCTCAAGACAGTGCGTGCAAATGCTGGCAGCATCGACATCCCTGTTTTGCTCATCCACTCCAAGGCAGACCAGGGTGTTCCTTTCAAGAATTTGAACCGCTATGATAAACACCTGATGACAAAGATGAAGAAGAAATTAATCCTAAAGAAAAGCGGGCATGTTGTAACAGAAGATATCGAACGCGAACTGGCTTTTTCTGCTATTCGAGATTTTGCCAGGGAAGTGCTGCATTAGATAACATGACCGTTCAACTTCACACGATCAACAATTATGTTCTTGGACAGATCCAGAACAATACATATCTCATTCATAACAATGAAACCAGGAAAGCGATCCTCATCGATCCCGCAGCTGGCATCGAGAGGGTCATTGAGGATATCCAGAAGCAAAGCCTCAACCTGACAGCCATCCTGATAACACACGCCCACTTTGACCATATCGCAGGTCTACATCTCCTGGTAAATGAGTTCGGAAATGAGATACCTATCTTTCTGCACCCAGACGATATGCCGCTGTGGGAAAATGGAGGTGGCGCAAAGGATTTCGGCTTCGACTTTGACCCGCACGCAGTCCCATCTCATTTCTTTCACCATCAACAGCAGCTGTCGATCGCAGGTATCGATCTTGAAGTCAGACATACCCCCGGTCACTCCCCGGGACATGTAATTTTGTACTGGCAATCTGAAAGGACCGCATTTGTGGGGGATGTGATCTTCTATCACAGCATCGGTCGCGCAGATCTCTCCTACAGCGATCCAGCCGCTCTCACCCAAAGCATAAAAGAGCAAATACTCACCCTGCCTGGTGATACAAGATTATTAAGCGGACACGGTCCACAAACCAGCGTTCAGGAAGAGATGAACAACAATCCATTCCTTTACTAGTACAATAACTGTAAAGTCCATTTCGACAAAAAAAGGCAATCTTCCGATTGCCTTTTTTATTTGTAGATCTATGTTTTTTTATTTGGCGAAATCGACCGCACGCATTTCCCGGATGACCGTCACCCGGATCTGTCCCGGGTACTGCATGGTCTCTTCGATATTTTTGGCAATATCACGAGCCAGCCTTGTGGCTGCCAGGTCGTCGATCTTATCCGGTTCCACGATGATGCGCACTTCACGCCCAGCCTGAATAGCAAATGCCTGGCTTACACCATCATAGGAATTTGCCATTTCTTCCAGGGTCTTCAAGCGTTTGATGTACTGTTCCAGATTCTCTCGTCTTGCACCTGGTCGTGCACCGGAGATCGCATCCGCCGCTTCGACGATGACAGCTTCCAATGTTTGCTGCTCTTCTTCATGGTGGTGGCTGGCGATGGCGTTCACAACCAGTTCATTCACTCGATGTCGTTTGCAGAATTCCGCGCCGATCATCGCATGCGTTCCCTCGGTGTTGTGATCCATAGCTTTGCCTATATCATGCAGCAGTCCCGCCGCCTTGGAAACCTCGACATTACCACCCAATTCTGCTGCCAATAAGGAAGCGATCCTGGCTGTTTCAACTGCATGGCCAAGCTGATTCTGACCAAACGAAGTGCGGAATTTAAGCCGCCCCAGCATGTTCAAAACCTGTTTGGGCAATCCTGCAACACCTGCATCAAATGCTGCTTCTTCACCGGCTTCTTCAATGACCTTTTCCACTTCTTTCTTCTCTTCGGCCAAAACTTTCTCAATATGCGCCGGATGGATACGTCCATCATCGATCAAGCGCTGCAAAGCTCGTCTGGCGATCTCGCGCCGCGTGGGATCAAAGCTGGAAATCGTAACCGCTTCAGGTGTGTCATCTACAATGACATCCACGGCCGCCGCTTGTTCGAAAGCACGAATATTACGCCCATTTCGTCCAACAATGCGCCCTTTCATCTCCTCATTTGGCAGGGATACGGTGGATGAAGTGATCTGCGCCACCTGGTCAGAAGCGACGCGTTGGATCGCTTCGGTGATGATCTCGCGTGCGCGCTTGTCCCCTTCTGATTTAGCTTCCGCTTCGATATGGCGATAGATGCGAGCCATATCCCCACGTGCTTCTTTTTCCACTTCTTGCAGCAGCATTTCTTTTGCCTGTTCGGTGCTGATATGCGACAATTGCTGCAGTTTCTCGACTTCCTCTTTATACAAACCTTCAACTTCATTCATACGTTTATCGATCGAACTCTGGCGTTTGTTCAGGGTTAATTCGCGCTGCTCGATGCGCTCTAAACGTTGATCGAGGTTTGCACGCCGACTCTGGATACGATCCTCTTCACGAGATAATTCCGATCGTCGTCTGCTTATCTCTGCTTCCGCGTCCTGCTTTATTTTTAATGCTGTATCACGAGCACGCAGTTCAATGTCACGTGCCTCTTCTCGGCTGTCATGTACTAGCTTCTCATTCTTCTCTTTCAGTTTTTTGAATTTTGCCTGGCTGATTAAAAATCCGACCACCACTGCAACGATGATCGCTCCAGTCAATTCAAGGATCAAGCGTAAGAAATTACCATTCATTTTCCAATACCTCGTTTTCTTCTAAATTTGATGATTCCCGGTCCTCCCATAATTCATTTATGACAGGCTTTATATCCTCGTAAAGAAATCCCCTACGTGCCAAATAGGCATATAATTTCCGCTGAAACGTATTTCTATCATTCGCCTTGATCTTAGAAACATGTTTCTGCGCAGCTTGTAACGCTAATTCTGCTTCGGACGGCAAACTCTCCAAAGCTTGCTGGATCTTTGCTTCGTTCACTCTCTTTTGCTGCAGCTCCCTTTGCAAGAGCCGGCGACCACGTGGTCTGAATGTGGTGCGGTTCTCAACCCATTCTTCTGCAAAGCGCTGATCGTTAAGATAGTCTCTTTCAACCATCCTCTGGATAACCATATCGATCACATCTTCATCAAACTCATATTTCGCCAAACGGACACGGATCTCATGTTCGGTCCTCGCGCGAAAACTGAGCAAATGCAATGCTTTCTGAAAAGCATCTTCTAATGTATCTTCAGCTTTGAGCTTCCGGATTGCCTTATCATCGAGTATATCCCCCACTCGCAACGAAAAAGCGACGTACTTGTATAAACCAAATGCAAATTCTTCTTCGAGAAAAATATTCACTCGATCAGGATTCTTCTTCTGTTGTTCTATGCCTGTAATGACCTGTTGCATAATAAAAGCCTTAACACTTCAGGTTAAGGCTGAATTAGTAGGCAACTCCTTGAGGTAATGTATTAAATCTTAATAATGACCTAAATTATTTTTGTATTTCTATTGTAGATTTAAATACCTCAGTTGTATCGTTTTTTCTCAGATACTCCCTTAGGAGTAGTTCCATTTTCAAAAAAGACTGCCTTAATCCTGAATAATAGGACAAATCTGTCCCAAGAGTATTCATTAATAGTGATAAATATTATACAATACTTTTCTCCCAATGGAAAAATTTTTCTATTGTTTTGGCGAAAAAACCATGCATTTATCATCCTGGAGAAAGTAGAATTACTATATGAAAAAGTATATACCTAACATCGCCCACAAGATCGATCAATATCGATTCTCCACACCCATCATCCTACTCCTATTCACCATCCTGGCATTTGCACCACTGATCCCTTTTCTCGGTTTCTATTGGGATGGACTACCTTATCTATGGCAATACAAGGTATTTGGGCCTGCAGGGTACCCCGAATTCGTAGCATCTGACCGCCCCTATTCTGCTTTCATCTTCATGTTCCTGACCCAATTATTCGGTACAAAGGCTATCTTTTATCATATTTTCACTTTGCTTTGCCGCTGGCTTGCAGGTTGGGCTTTTTGGTGGATATTACAGCAAGTGTGGAAAGAGAACCGAGTCATCAACATCTATGCAGCTATCCTCTTCATTCTCTATCCCGGTTTTCTTCAACAACCGATCGCCCTTCCCTACGCTCATCATTTCAGCCACCTGGCACTATTCCTATTCTCAATGGGGATCATGCTGGCAGCTACCATCAATAAAAAGAAGAGATGGATATTCACCATCCTGGGGCTGCTCTCACAATTGGTAATCTTCTCACTTGAATATTTCGCCTCCCTCGAATTCATCCGTCCCATCCTCATCTGGATCATGATCAAAGATCAAGTCCCAGATACCAAAGAGCGGCTCAAATACGTCATGAAAACCTGGCTGCCTTATCTTCTGGTCCTGGTTACCTTCTATGTATGGAGAGTATTTTTCTTTTCGTTCCCAACCTATGAGCCGAAAATGCTCAACGAACTCAGTCAAGATTTTTCAACAGGTGTATTCGGACTGCTAACTCAGGCGGTAAAAGATATTTACACCGTAACCATTGGCGCACTTGGTGGATTATTTCACTTCCCCTCAGTTCCCGAAGTTGGCTATTTCGCAACATATGGTTATTGGGGTATAACCGCGATCGCCTTTCTGTTCGGAGGTGTAGTACTGCTGCTCTTGGAAGCAGCAAACGATCAACGCCCCAAGAAGAACACAGATCTTCAATATCTGCTCATTGGGTTCATCGCTATCCTTTTCGCTGGAGCAATATTCTGGGTGACCAAACTGGCTGTACGCATTGAATTCGCATGGGATCGGCTGACATTGGCTTACATGTTCGGTGTCGCGCTGGTCTTCACGGGTGTTATCTTCTTTATCCTGCGCCAAAAGACCATCCGCGTTCTTTTCACCACCTGTCTGCTCAGCCTGACCGTCGGATTCCATTTCATGAACGCCATGGACTTCAAGCATGATTGGGATACTTTCAAGGATTTCTTCTGGCAATTATCCTGGAGGATCCCTGATCTGGAAGAGAACACGATCGTCCTCACCACTAATTTCCCACTGAAATATTACAGCGATAATTCACTCACCGCCCCCTTGAACTGGACTTACGCACCCGAATCAGCCGATGAGAAATTAGCCTACGTATTCTACTACTCGGATGTGCGCCTGAAGGTTGGCCGACTGCAAGCTCTGGAAAAGGATCTACCGGTGCATCAGTGGTATCGCTCTTTTTCCTTTGATGGCAACACCTCCGACACGGTCGTCATCCGCTATGATCCACCTGGTTGTGTACAAGTACTGGATGATGTTTATGCCAATGCAGGCATCATCCCCAACCTCTCCTCTCTGGAAGCGGATGGTATTCCCCTTTCGAACCTAGACCGCATCATCACCGATCCGGCAGTAGAAAAATTCCCACCTTTTGAGATCGTGGGTGAAGAGATACCCCGCGGTTGGTGTTATTACTTCGAGAAAGCAGATCTCGCAAGGCAAACTCAAGACTGGGATAAAGTCATCGCGCTGAGAGAACAAGCACAAGCGCAAGATCTTTACCCTCGCAATCCAAGCGAATGGCTGCCCTTCATCGAAGCCTACATTCAGACCGGTCACTGGGAGAACGCCATGCAGCTAATGCAAGCCAGCCTGGATGTGGAAATGAAATATAAGAACGGCATCCTCTACACCTGGCAGCGTCTGGAAGCAGAGATCAGCCTCTTACCACCTGCGGATTTCCTAACCTACATCAATGACTTGCAGGAATAACGCTGAAAATAACATACAATAATAGAGATAAGGAGAACGCGAATGCGAAAGAATAACGCAATATGGTGGATATGGGTACCGATGGTCCTCGCCATCCTCGTGTTCTTCGGTGGTACCTACCTCTTCATCGAATCCATCATCACTGATACCATGCTCGTCAATCAGTGGGCGAATATTTCTGCGATCTATCTTCTGGCGCCAATCTTGATCTTCCTTCTCCTCTCCACAATCACTGCTATTTTCTTTATGATCGTGATCCATCGCATACATACCGGAGGTAGATCATTCATTAGGCGATCCCAACTGTTGATCAGTAATTTCAAATCAAAGACATTACAGTTTTGTAGTGTTTGCAGAACTGTTTCTTCTGGTCCTAAGACATGGCTCAAGTCGTTACGGAGGTTTACAGACAATGAATAATAAACAAAATGCCTATCTTTACATACTTGGAGGATTGGCAGGCGCATTGGTGGGTTTGGGTATCACCCATACCCTGATCAAGTCCACTGAGAATAGTGAAACCCCGCTCCAACTTTCACCTCAAAAAGGACTGCAGATCGGGATGAACACAATCGGCTTTGCCCGGAGTATATTGGACTTATTCAAGAAAGCCTGAAAATAAACAAAAACGAAAATGCCCGTTCAAGAATCCTTCCACACAGTCATATGCGGGTCTCTTCAACGTGAGACGATCATCAACAAGCTTGATCAACTCACCCAAGATATGCCCGGCGGAAACCTCTTGTATGCAGCCAGCGGGCACGCCATTCTTGACAAACACGTCGGACTCGTATCCAGTTCACCCTTCTCAGAATTTGAGAGGTATTCCAAAGAACTTACAGAAAATGGTTTCGATACCTCCGGATTGATCGCCTCTCCCACCTTACGCCCAGTTCATCGTTTTTATCACATCGCGCAGGATGGGAAGATCGAAACCTCCAACATGAAGCGTCATTTTTTTAATCGCGGTCTACAGATCCCCAAAAACCTGCTGGCGTATGAACAGGAACATAGCAGGATCCATCGCCACAACACACCTCTATCCACCGTGCACAGTAACAATTTTCCGAAAGCATATCAAAACACGCATACCGTATTACTTACTCCAATGAGAGATATTGCGCAATATACCTGTATGCCCTACCTCAGAGAGAATGGAGTCAAGCAAATCCTGCTGCGCTCCTCCCCCACCTATATGGTCCCACGTCAATTACACAAAATACATGGATTGCTCTGTAGTGCTGATTATTTCTTCACCACCAAGCAAGAGATCAAAACCCTGTTCAAGAACCGTTTTGATCGCTACCTGGATATGATCCAAGCGCTAAAGTCTTTTGGAGATATGCATATCATCATCCATTCAGAGAAAAAAGGATACACTCTTCTTCCTGCTGGGACATCCACTACCATATCTATACCTGATTATGAAGTATATGTTGCAGATCCATTGGGATCCTATGATTGTTTCTGTGGAGCCTTTGCAGCAGGCATTGATAATGAGAACTTCAGCCAAGAAAGAAGTATGTTATTAGCAAGCGCAGCAGCTTCAGTATGCAAGGAAGGCAGCGGGATCCGTCACATTCTGAACACAATGCCAGCTCTTCTGCGTATGCGCGCCGAATACTTATCCCAGCAGATCAGTTATGGGAAGATCTCTTCTTTAGTTGCTTGAATTTCTGCTGGATGAGCGCTTTAAACCCCTCCCAGCGTATCGAACGCAGGCTGTCCTTTCCAACTCCTTCATCAACTAGTTTCCCACCATATACTTCTGCCTGAAAATCCTCCAATATTTTCTCCAACGCTCCTTCAACTGCTGGGATGATCCCCATTAACTTGTTCGCCTTTTCTACGGGTGTCCAATAGTCGATCGTAGCATAACCTAGAAGTCGCAATTGAAAATCAACCGCCCTGAAATTTCTCTGCGCAATGCTGAGGGTACGAAATTCCGCCCAACGCTGCAACCAGTGTGGAACTTTTCGCCCTTTTCGTTGCAGCAGTTCCACCGCAGCTGCCTGGATAGGAATTCTTCTTCCTTCAACCCTTACTTTTCCATAGATCAGAAAGATGATCAATGCCGACAAGGCAACCATCCATAATAAAGGAATGTACCAGCGATTCCGTGCTTCTTGAATTTGAATGTTGTACAGTTGCTCCTCTTGTGCTTCCAGGCGTTCCTCGATCGCAGCGAAACGAGAGAATGGATCTCCTTCTGGTGAAAGTCCTGCAGTTCCATTCTGTTGGTCAGTACCAACAATCTCCTCCGTCAATTCAACCGATTCAAGCTCCTCAAGGCGTGGAAATCGAACTGGAGATTGTGCTGCAGTGGGCTCAACGATGACCCATCCCACCTCGGGAAAATATACTTCCACCCATGCGTGGCTGTCTTTGCTGCGTACTTCAAATACCTTTCCATCCTCTATTTCAAATCCCTGTGCATATCCGACCGCGATCCGTGCTGGTATATCCAGAGAGCGCAGCATCAATACTTCAGCAGAAGCGTAATAGTTGCAGAATCCCTTTTTCTCTTCGAACAAGACCCAAAATACTGGATCAAGGTTATTAGGCGCCTCTCCGATCTCGGTCGAATACATGATCTCCTTGCGCAGATAATCCGTTATCGCGAGCACCTTCTCAAAATTTGTTCTTGCCCCGGCTGTGATCGCTTCTGAAAGACGAGTGATCCTTTCAGAGAAATCATCCGGCAGCTGCAGGTAAAGGTGTCTGATCTGGAAAGGATAAGTTTCTCTTGCCTCATCCAGGAGTTCATAATTTGGATCAAGAAAAGATACAGAAGCTCTATATGTGTCGTTCTCCTGCAAATGAAGCAGAGGTTTCAGCGCGATCACTTCCTGGAGATCGGTATCAACAAATGTCTCCGTGATGCGAGCCGCCCTGTCCAATTCGTGTACCGTTCCAGGGACATAGAAATAACGCATATTCGAATTGGCAACCACAATGAATTCCCATTTCTCAAGTTCCGCGGCAGTTCCCTCCAGAACTGGAGTGTTATCTTCGATCGTGCGATCTTCTGTTCCATCCGAGGACCAGCTTCCATCGACATAAGTAGAATAGCTGCGCGCTTTCCAATAATAACGTCCTGATATAAGGTCCTTCTCTGGAGCGATAGCAGTGAAAAGAACATCCTCACTTAGCGGCTGCGCCGTTCCCAGTTCAAGCGTATCTCCAAAAACACGCTCCGTGCGGATGGGTCTGCTCTCGAGTGGAGAAAAAAGATTGGAAATGAAATCCCCGGTATCCTCAAGGGTTTGTACGAACGCCTTATTCTCTTTTGTTCCCCTGGTGGCAAGATTGATCAACGTCGGGGTACTCCAGGCGAATGCTGTGATAAAGATAGCCAGCACCAGGCTGGTTCTCAGAAAAACGGAGCTTGCTCCCTGGTCTTCATAGGCTTCATTTTCTTCCCAGCGTCTCTGGTTAGCGAGGAAATTAGTTCGCCCAAGCCAGGTCAATGTGAGGAAGAAGTAGATCCCGCTTAATAAATCGCTTCGGTAAATAGGGGGCTGCAAGAACTGTGTGGTAAGCATGGCAGTAGTCAGCAACACCACTGGTATCCAAGCATATTTTCTTTTTACCAGGCTTATTCCCATCCACAATGCAGTCGCCAGATAGAATATCCCCATCCCACTGATAAAGAGGATATTATCCTCCACCGGAGAATTCGCTCGCAGGGACTGTATCACTGCTACGATGCGTTCCCGATAGATGAACATGCTATCGATCCAGCTGCTTACATCAGAAGTCAGTACCACAAGGAATTGGAACAACAGAACGATGGCATAGATTACAACGAACACAGCTAACTGCCCGCGAGAAAAATTACTTGCACCGCACAATACACCCAAGATGATACCCAGCATTGCCAAACTGGTGACCAGGTTCAAATCCTCGGTCCAGCGAGTGGATTCAAGCGAATACGCAGATAGAAATACCATCACGATGACCACAAGGACGGAAAGGAGATCAAATCCGCGTTGGTTATATCTTCTAAACATATATCTTTACATTATACTTAAAGCACATATTTGACATTGGTCAGATGGCTAAATAAACATCAGAGAAGGGAGCTAACAATGAGTAGATCATCAAAATTTATGGCTGGCGCCTTCATGGGTGCGCTTCTCGGGGGTATCCTGGCGATCCTGTATGCACCCAAGAGCGGTGAGGAACTGAGAAAAGAACTCAAGCAAACAACAAGAGAGATCCTCAACGAGATACAAGAAGCTGCAGCCGAAGCTGAACAAGAGATGCAGGAAGAGGTTCTCTCTTTCAAACAAGAAGCATAGGACAACATCATTCCAATCTTTCCAGACGAATGCTGTAATCTGCCTGGATATGGGTATAGCGAGTGGTACCGCTGATCACCAGGATGGTGCGCGCATTCGGATCCAGATCTGATAAAACAAGTGAGGGGGCATTATCATCAATGCCGAAGTGCGAAATGTCAGTACCATTCTGGTTTTGCTGGATCAGCGATATACGATAGGTTTGTGGAAGTTTGTTCGAGATGCGCACAAACCCATCCGGCTGCCATCCCCCATCACCACTTTCAAAATCAGTTTCGTAATCGATCGCCGCGATGCTCACATCGTCGATCAGGAACCCTTCCCCATTCAAAGCAGCGTCTGTCAGGTACTCGAACTGCAGCGTGACTTCTTCACCTGCGTAATCTGAAAGATCAACCTCCTCCAATATCCAGCCATCCGACCTGCCGGTATAACCACAACCCTGATTATTCCCGGTCGGATCCTCCATGGTACAGTTGGGAGTGTCCAACATGCGCCATGTTTCTCCATCTTCGCTAGCTAACAGGTAAACATAATCCCAATCACTTTCCAGGTCATACCAGGTATGAAAACGAATGCTGATGGGTCCCTGTACTTTTCTAAAGTCGAACTTTTGCGTCAGGGTCATGGAACTCTGGTCTCCTTTATTTGACCAGAAATACATATCGCCTGAGTTTGGGTCGGCGGGTACGATCTCAACACTCGACTCTCCCTCAAAAGTCACTTGGAATGGTTCATCACATGTCAATTCGTAATAATCCACACCGTATTGGTGTACTTGCAATTCCAAATCTTCCAGTGCATTACAATCCAATTGGTGCGTTATGGTAAATTGCGGCACTTCCTGCACTTCTGTATACCCATATTGTCCTTCCGAAAGCGAAGCATCCTGCAGGATATTTGCCACTGTCCAATTCTGGAATATATCATCACTATTCTGAAGTTGATTGGAGTGATCAAGCCATGAGAGTATCGCCAGGTTGGCATCCAACGCTTTGAACCCATCCAATGGATTTGCCACCAATGCTTTCGTAAAACTGGTTCCCATCTGCTCATAAAGGTATGCCATAAAGAGATAGGATGCGCCATAATGGGGCAATGGGCTTTCCTCCTCTTGCCGCGGCCAGTAGTTCAGTTGAATATCAGTAAAACGCGCATACAACTGGTCAGTGCTCCCTGGATCAAAACCATTCAGAAAAGATGCCAGTTCCGAAAAACCTTCGTTGACCCATGTGCTTTCATTAATATCCATATTCTGATGGATCATATGTTGAAATTCATGTGCCAGAACGCCGTAAGTGTAATCCAGGTCGAGGCGATTATATATAGATGAGAGCATGAAGATCTCAGCTTCATTGGAATATGGATCAATCTCTTGTGGGTTGGCATCGCCTGAAGAAAAATAGCCTGCCGCTCCACCCATCTGGTCGCTGTATAAGATATACAGATGCTCATCATTGTCGATCCCGGGAGTATCCTCACTGCCAAAGAACTCTCGATTTAAGGGATAGATCTGCTCCTCGAATGTATCACAAAGAAGAGCCAGGTCATCCTGGTCATATTCAATGCCCTCCTGAACCCAGAAGTAGAGATGGTCGGTGATATATGCGAGGCGAGCTTCTACCTGAGAGTATTCATCATTGGTGATATCAAGGACATAAAAATCGCGTGTATCCCCCAACGCATACGCAACTTTTTCTCGGGCAGGAACGGTTGGATCTACAACGATGCCCTGGTATTTCTCAGCCACCTTATATACATCATTCACTTTAACCTCAGTGAAATTTAATGTGTCGAGATTTTGATATGTATCTGGAATATTCGGTTCTTCCGCATTAACTAGATCCATAGTCCCACTTGATACAAAAGAAATGAGACCGATACATAGAGTGGCTATGCAAGATATCGCCTTGATCTTCATGGCTTACGACCTCTTACGTAAGAATACAGATATTCTAGGTGACCGTTCAGCCCGATTGTATAATACTTTTCTTTAAATTGGATATGTACAACTAGCTAATGTTTTCTATTCGCTAGTGATCCCTATTGAGATTTTCGTGTCATTCAATTTATAAATATCATTTATTCAGAGAAATTTATGATGATCAGGTTTTCTTCGCAGCGTTGATGCGTTTCGAAATATACCTGATCGCTAAGAATATTCCCATCCAGATCGAGAATTTGGATCGAGAATACATCCTTTGTCTCTATGGGGGTATCATGCAGGACAATTTCATATCCTCCCGGTCCATAGATATCACCTTCCGCTGTACCCGTTAAGGCAATAGCCTCAAATGGCTCGCCGTTGAGCATCCCGCGCACCCATACCACCAAATTAAGGACCGCATCTCCGTTCTTATCGAACACCTGTCCAGCCACTCCCAGCCAATTGCAGCCAGCATCTGGATAGCCAAAATTCTGTATATAGATTGGAACACCCTCTTGCAAACGCAACGGTACCGCAGTTGGGACCGGTGTCTTGGTTGGGACCAAGGTAGCAGTGCTGGTAGCAGTCATTGTTGCAGTTTTTGCTGGAGTGGATGAGGGCGCTGTTGTGAATGTTGCTGTGGGTTCAGGAGTTGAGGTTGCTGGTTTGGATGTCGCTACCGCTTCAGTTGAAGAGGCATCAACAGTAGCCACTTCTGTTCCGGCGGGGACAGTTGCCGTCCAAAGGATACGGGGGATATCCTCGATCTCAATACATGCAGCCGATAGAAGAACAAGCAGTGTAAATATCAAGAATACCCGTTTCATGTTTTCAGCCCTCCACTTATTCACGTACCTGATATAGATCAAGCCGCTTTACCATCGCATACACCTCCGCGGGTAAATAATAACGGTAAGGTTTCTGCTCTGATGCCAGCGCCCTGATCTTGTTCGAAGATATTTCCAGTAATGGAGCTTCGATATATTCGATCTTATGCTCAATGCCCGGTAAGGCTTCTTTTAGCACACTGAGATCGATCTGCTCTCCTGGTCGATGCATCACGCCGATCCCATCACATTCGGTAACAAATTTTTGTGGTTCATGCCAGGCTGGCAGGTCATGCAGTGAATCACCGCCCATGATGAAAACAAGTTCATCACCAGGAAATTTCTTATGCAGTAATCGCATGGTATCCAGCACATAATGCGGTCCGGGGCGGTCAATATCCACCCTGGATAAAGCGAACATCGGATCCGCATCGATCGCTTTTCGCACCATTTGAATACGACATTCGATATCTGTGATGCGTTTTCCCAATTTATGCGGTGGATTGGGGGCGATGACCCACAAAACCTTATCCAGCTTTAATTGATCAAACGCTTCCATCGCAAGGATCAAATGCCCAACATGAGGTGGGTCAAACGTTCCGCCAAAAATACCAAAGCGCATTTACCTTAGTTCCTCATCATTCATAGTCATCGAATTGTTCTGTCCAAACCAGTTCATATTTACCGATGTGGACCACGTCACCTTCGTCAATTCCGAATTCTCTCAATTCTTCTGTGATGCCCAGTGCTGCCAATATGCGTTGGAAGCGCCGGATGGACTCAAAATTTTCCCAGAATGTCATATGCGCAGCCCGTTCGATCGCGATCCCGTTTACCCGATATCCATCATCAGTTTCTTCTATTGTAAAATCGTTGCGATCAACTTCTGCACGATAGATCGGGATCGCTAGTTGTGTCTCTTCCTCTGGGATTTCCTGCAGCAGATGGTATGCCTTCCATAGGATTTCGCGCAAATTCTTCTTCTGTATCGTCGAGCAAGAAAGCAACTCAACATCAATGGATGCGAATTCTTTTTTCAATTCCAAATATCGCTCATCCATCCCAGGGATATCCATCTTATTCAAGACTACTACCTGCGGTTTTTCTCCCAGTTTTGGATCAAATAAAGCTAATTCAGTGTTGATCTGCGTATAATCCGCCATGATATCCATCGAGTTCCCATCCAGCACATGGATTAAAACCTTCGTACGCTGGATATGTTTGAGAAAAGTATCACCCAGCCCCACTCCTGAATGAGCGCCTTCGATCAACCCAGGAATGTCTGCCAGCACAAGGGATACATCATCGTCCAGAATCGAAACCCCCAGGTTCGGAACCAGAGTAGTAAATGGATAATTCGCGATCTTGGGTTTTGCATTGGTGACGGCTGCCAATAAACTGGACTTTCCTGCATTCGGCATACCAATGATGCCAACATCCGCGATCAATTTCAGTTCTAAGCGTAGATATAATTCCTGACCAGGTTCACCCCGCTCGGCAAGCCGAGGAGCCTGATGACGTGCATTGGCAAAACGAGTGTTCCCTCTGCCCCCTCTTCCACCCTGGCAAATGACAACTTCCTGTCCTTCCTCTGTCAGGTCAGCCAGCACACGCTCAGTTTTTGCTTCATAGATAATGGTTCCGGCAGGGATATCGAGATAGAGTGCTTCTCCAGATTTGCCAGTTTGATTTTGAATTCCCCCACGTTTTCCATCGTCCGCTTTATAACGGCGATTATGCTGGAAAGAAAACAATGTGTTCAGATGCGGATTAACACGAAATACAATGTCACCACCGCGCCCGCCATCCCCCCCGTCAGGCCCTCCGCGATTGACATATTTCTCGCGTCGGAAATGCATCATCCCATCTCCGCCTGTTCCAGATTCAACAATTATTTCGGCTTCATCAACAAACATGCTGTTATTATAATCAAAAAGAGGAAGCTCTCTTCCGATAGCTTCCTCTCTCATTATCCTATCGTTTACGTTTTATTTCTTGAATTGTTTCTTCAAGACATCTTCCAGGGTTGGGACACCGATCTCCTGCAGTTCATAGCGAACACGCTGCATGGGTTTATTGACCTTGATGATGCGGGTCAGATCAATGGGGGTGCCGGATACAACCATCTCAACATCAGAGGCATCGATGGTCTTTTCCAGGTCTTTCACCATGTCGTTTCCGTAACCCATCGCAGGAAGAATGGTCCCGGTGCCGGGATACTTCTGGTAGGTTTCCAGGATGGAACCAACCGCGAATGGGCGTGGATCCACGATCTCTTTCGCACCGAAGCGCCTTGCAGCCACATAACCAGCCCCGTATGCCATTCCACCATGTGTCAGGGTGGGACCATCTTCGATGACAAGGACACGTTTGCCCTTGATCCCATCCGGATCATCCACGAACAACGGAGAAGCACCTTCGATGATCACTGCATCAGGATTCAACGAGCGCAGATTTTCACGCACAAAGATGACATCATCAGGATCTGCGGTGTCGACCTTATTGATGACAAATACATCCGCCATATGCAAGTTGGTCTCGCCGGGATAGTAATTTAATTCGTGACCGGGGCGATGGGGATCTGCTACAACAATGGACAGATCCGCTTCATAGAATGAAATGTCGTTATTGCCGCCATCCCATAGAATGACATCCGCTTCTTTTTCTGCTTCACGCAGGATCGCTTCGTAATCGACACCAGCATAAACGATGACACCATTATCGATATGAGGTTCGTATTCCTCACGCTCTTCGATGGTGCATTCATGTTTATCCAGGTCTGCATAGGTAGCAAAGCGCTGAACTTTCTGTTTCGCCAGGTCTCCATAGGGCATGGGGTGGCGGATCGCAGCGACCTTATAACCCATTTCGATCATCAATTTTGAAACACGGCGGGTGGTCTGGCTTTTACCGCAACCGGTACGAACCGCGCATACAGAAATAACCGGTTTGGTTGATTTGATCTGTGTGGTCTTGGCACCCATCAGACGAAAATCAGCGCCGAGTGCGTTCACCAAAGCAGCCTTGTGCATTACGTACGGATGAGGAACATCGCTATAAGCAAAAATAACCTGATCCACATCGTATTCTTTGATCAGTTTGGGCAAGTCACTCTCAGGATAGATCGGAATTCCATCGGGATACAATGAACCAGATAATTCCTTGGGATACTTACGACCTTCAATGTTGGGGATCTGAGTGGCAGTAAATGCTACAACTTCATAATCTTCATTTTCACGGAAAAATACGTTGAAATTATGAAAGTCTCTCCCCGCAGCCCCCATGATCACTGTTTTAATCTTTGACATACATCACTCCTTATCGACAGTTTTTTACATGATGTCAGGAACTTCAACACCCAATAGAGCCAGACAGTTAATAATAGTCTGTTTTGTAGCTGCAACTAATCTTAATCGGAACGAACGAATATCCTCATCCTCGATAAGCACATGGCAATTCGTGTAGAAATCGTTGAAAGCCTTCGCAAGGTCAAAAGCATAATTCGTTATCTGTAGCGGTTTCAATTCAAGCGCTGCTTTTTCCGCTTCTTGCGGGAAACGTGAGATCAAATCGACCAAGATGATCTCTTTCTCATGCAGGTCACGTTTGATATCAAATGACTCCGGCACAATATGATCGACTTTGCGAAGAATGCTGTTCGCCCTAACAGCCGCATATTGAATATATGGAGCTGCCTGACCGTTCACATCCAAAGCAGATTGCCAATCAAAAGTCACGATCTTGGTGTTGTCACGCGAAAGGAGAGAGTATTTGATGGATCCGATAGCGATCATCCGGGCGATATTTTCTTTTTCTTCTGCAGATAGCTCCGGATTCTTATTTTCGACAATGACCATGGCTCTCTTTTGTGCTTCTCTCAGTAAATCTTCCAGCAGAACCACAGTGCCCTCGCGGGAAGCGATGGTGACGTTCCCGGGAAGATTCACGATCTCATAGGCTAAATGCTGGCAGTTCTTTGCCCAGTCATAACCCATCAGTTCAAGCACTTTGAATATCTGTTTGAGATAAAGCGATTGCCGCACATCAACCACATAGATGGAGCGATCGAGGTTATATTCTTCAAATTTGCGCACCGCCAGGGGAATATCCTTGGTGGCGTACAAAGATGTGCCATCTGAACGCAGCAGCACCAGGACACGATATTCCTCTTTTGTCTTCAGGATCGCATCCAGATCGATAATAACAGCGCCTTCAGGCCGCAGATCTTGCGCAAGCCCCTTGTCGATCAACTGCTGCACAAAATCCTTGCCCACATGCTCCACTTCACTCTCGAAGTATAGCTTGTCGAAGTGTATTCCCAGGGTTTCATATAATTCAGCGAATGCATCCAATGACCATTTGCGTGTCTCTTGCCACAAATTGATGATCTCAGGATCCTTGTTATCCCAGGCTTTGAAGTAACGGCGAATAGCTTCTTCGTTCTCTTCACTGGCTTCGCGTCGTTTGACCGCCTCGGCATATAACTGTCCGATCCAACTGGTCATGTTTTCTGCTGGTGGAGTCTCACCCTGATGGAAATTCTCATAATTCCACAACCAGGTGATCACGTGCAGCCCAATATCACCAAGATAGTTCGCCCGCACCACCTCGTCGCCATTGAATTCGAGGATATTGGCGACCGATGCCCCCAAGACCATATTTCGCAAATGGCCAACATGAAAAGCTTTGTGCGTATTTGGTTGTGAAAATTCGATCATCACCCGCTGCTGGGTCGAAGGTTTTTTACCATACGAAGATCGCTCTTCCAGCACACGATCAACCACCAAGCGTGAAAAATTCTTCTGCTCAAAATAGAGGTTTAGATACCCCTTTACAGCTTCACTTTTGGAGAAGTCTGAGGAAAGTGTTAATTTCTCACAAATGGTTTCTGCCAATTCAGCAGCCCGTTGTGGAACGATCACTTTCTTTCCCGAGCGTGCTTCCTGAGCTGCGATCTGGAAAAACGATGTCGAGATCCCCCAATGTCCACTAAATGGAATCAGACTCCATTGAATGGAATCTACTGAAATACCTTCTTCTTTTAGAAGGTGGATGATTTGCTCTTCGATTTGTTTTTTATATGTATCAAACATAAGTCCCTAAAAAATGAAAAGCGGGAGAACTGCCCTCCCGCATTCAACTCGAAGAAATGATATAACTTTTGATGGTTAGAGGCTATTTCTCGAGGGCAACTAATTGTTTCATCAATCGGCTTTTTCGGCGTGCAGCGTTATTCTTATGGATCACACCCTTGCTGGCAGCCTTATCCAATGCTTTGACCGCTTCCAGAACTTTTGCTTTCGCTTCTTCTTTTTCATTAGTTGCGAGTGCAACACGCGCCTTTTTTACCATGGTGCGTGCCTGACCGCGGAAGACTCGATTGTTCAATCGTCGCTTCTCATTTTGTTTGTTTCGTTTGATAGCAGACTTAATATTTGCCAAAATAACCTCCAAAAATTACTTACTTGCAAAACACGATTTTACTAGACAGTAAACAATTTGTCCAGTTGAAAAAGGAGCTCTTGCGAGCTCCTTTGTTTTATTTATCTTCTAGCGCTGCAAGACCAGGTAATTCCAATCCTTCCAGCATCTCCAGTGAAGCTCCGCCTCCAGTGGAGATATGCGAGATCTTATCCGCCAGACCTGATTTGTTGACAGCGGCAACAGAATCGCCACCACCGATGATGCTCACAGCATCACTATCGGCGACAGATTGTGCGACCGCGAACGTACCCTTAGCAAAATTCGGGAATTCGAAAACTCCCATAGGTCCATTCCAAACAACTGTTTTCGCATCAGCAATGGCTTTTCCATATACTGCTGCCGTATCTGGACCTATATCCAGAATTCGCCAGCCATCCGGAACTGGTCCGGTGGGCATTACTTTTTGTTGGGCATCGTCAGCAAAATCATCTGCAATGACAACATCAACTGGCAAGCGTAGTTTATTGGCGCCTTCCTTCACTAATTCGCGAGCCGTATCCAGCACATCATCTTCAACCAATGAATCACCGATCGGATATCCCTGAGCTTTGAAGAAAGTGTTCGCCATACCACCCCCGATCAATACTTCATCAGCCTTTGATAGTAAATTGCGGATCACACCGATCTTGTCACTGACCTTTGCCCCACCCAGGATAGCGATGAATGGGTGTTCGGGATCTTCAATTGCCTGTCCCAAATATTGGATCTCTTTTTCCATCAACAAGCCAGCCACAGCTGGAAGATGGGCTGCCACACCAGCTGTAGAAGCATGTGCACGATGAGCAGTACCAAATGCATCATTCACAAACATTTCTGCCAGACTAGCAAGCTGTTTTGCCATCTCTGGGTCATTCTTCTTCTCACCTGCATGAAAACGTGTGTTTTCGAGAACCAGCACTGAGCCATTCTCTAGTTTCTTGGCTGTTTCTTCAGCCACAGGACCAACACAATCTTCAGCAAAGAAGACCTTCTGTGGAATGAGATTATCCAGATATTCTGCTACTGGCTTCAAGCTGAATTCCGCTTTCACCTCACCTTTTGGTCGCCCAAGGTGTGAGCACAAGATAAGCGCTACATTTTGCTCCAATAAGTATTTAATGGAAGGTAATGCCGCTTGGATCCTGGTATCATCTCCAACTACTCCATCTTTCAACGGAACATTGAAGTCTACCCGCATCAATACTTTTTTATTGGTGAAATCAACATCTTTTATCGTCTTTTTTGCGAACATGGTATCCTCTCTTTCTTTTACATGAAAAAGGCATAATCAGAATTCATTACTGATCTGATTATGCCAGTTTTTCCTGTTTAGTACAGATACGATAGATTACAGGGCTTTTGCAACCTTTGCTGCCAGATCAGATGTGCGGCAGGAGTAACCCCATTCGTTATCGTACCAGGTTACCACTTTGATCATAGTTCCTTCCATGACCAAGGTAGAAAGGCTGTCGACGATGGATGAGCGTGAGTCGCCCTTGAAGTCCATGGAAACCAATGGTTCTTCGCAATAACCGAGGATGCCATCCATTTTACCTTCGGCAGCTGCCTTGAATGCAGCGTTGACTTCCTCTGTTGTGGTGGCTTTCTCAACGTTCACAACCAGGTCAACGATGGAAACGGTGGGTGTGGGAACACGCATTGCCATACCATCAAATTTGCCCTTCATCTCGGGGATGACCAATGCCAGTGCTTTAGCAGCACCGGTTGTGGTGGGGATAATGTTGGCGGCTGCTGCGCGTGCACGGCGCAAATCTTTGTGAGCCAGATCGAGGATCTTCTGATCATTGGTGTAGGAATGGACGGTGGTCATTACACCACGGGTGATCTTGAAGTTATCATGCAAGACCTTGACAGCGGGAGCCAGACAGTTGGTCGTGCAAGATGCATTGGACATCACATTATGCTTGGCGGGGTCATATAAATCGTCATTGACACCCAACACAATGGTGATATCTTCATTCTTCGCAGGAGCGGAGATGATGACCTTCTTGGCGCCACCTTTTTCAATATGAGCAACGGCGCCTGGTTTTCCACTTTTGGGATCGCCTAATTTATCACGGAAAACACCCGTTGATTCGATAACAATATCCACACCGAGATCTTTCCAGGGTAAATTACCTGGATCGCGTTCAGCCAATACCTTGACTGGTTTTCCATCAATAACTAAATTATTCCCATCGACTTCCACGGTTCCGGGGTACTTCCCGTAGTTCGTGTCGTACTTGAACAAATGCGCATTCGTCTTTGCATCGAAGAGATCATTAACTGCAACAACCTCAAGTTCGCTTCCATGGCGTTCTTTGATTGCCTTCAATACCTGACGACCAATGCGGCCAAAACCATTAATACCAACTTTTACTGCCATGATCGTGTACCTCCATAAATTTTTTTGTATTTTACCACGCCCCCAATTTTATCGCATCTTTCCTATATTTTGGTCAATGGACCCGTTCTTTCTTCCAATAGATCCATGACCACTTCTGCGAGAACATCATTATCATGCCGCCAGGGGAATTCTTTATCCGCCAGGGCAGCATAATAAATGGAATATTGCTCCTCTAACTGCATATCCGGCATCACCCATTCCACATTGCGGGGTAGTTTGGGCTCAAAATTATTATTACAGATGATGACATCAAAATTAATATTGGATAAATGCTGCTCGATCACCCGGATGTGGTCTATACATTTAAATCCATCCGTCTCACCGTGTTCGTTAGCAACGTTGCAAATGAAGAATTTGACCGCCTTACTCGAGTTGATCGCTTCAACGATCCCTGGCACAAGTAAATTAGGAAGAATACTGGTATACAAACTACCCGGTCCCATAACAATTAGATTTGCACTCAAGATCGCCTGAACAGCAGGCGGATAAGGCAAGGGGTTGCTGGGTTCGATCCAGAGGCGTTTAATGCGCCCATCTTCGAGAGAGATGCGTGATTCTCCCACAACGTTGATGATTTCTTTACGGTCCTTCTTCTCGACCTCCGCAACCAGATTCACATCATGCAAAGTAGATGGTAGAACACGCCCACGGATCGCCAGCACCCTGCCCGATTCAGCCACCGCCTCCTCAAAACTGCCTGTAATATCGGTCAATGCACTGATCAACAGATTTCCCAACGAATGGCTGTTAACCCCAGCTCTAGCACCAAAGCGATATTGAAATAGCTGGGTCAGCAGCTCTTCATCATTGGAAAGCGCTGCCAGACAGTTCCGAATATCCCCGGGCGGGAGGATACCCAGGTTTTGCCGCAGCTGCCCGGAAGAACCTCCGTCATCCGCCACCGTTACAACAGCAGTGATATTGTGCGTATACTGTTTCAATCCACGTAACAGAGTGGATAATCCCGTCCCACCCCCCAGCGCAACAACGCGAGGACCTTTTTCTTTCTTCTTGTAATCCGAAATGGTGTCCAGTACCAGTGTGCCTGGTTTGATGAAAGGCCGCATAATAGCATGGTAAAACCTGTATGAACCATACCCGATCAGACCCAGGCTTAGAATCAAAGATGCAATACGTAAAAAAGGATTATTGACTAACCCAAATGGGAGATCCAATCCTTTAATGGCTTTATAAGCACTCAATTGAAGCGATAAGAAGAATGATAAACATAACAAGCCAATTAAGACAAAAAACAACCAGCGCTTGACACCAATACCGGGACGCAGCCAACGCAGAAGGTGTTTTATGACCTGTTGATATCTTCTCTTTACCGTGGAAGTAAACCTATCCATCAGTGTGCATAATAGCAGTGAATTATCTCCCCGTCAAATAAGAAATCAAAGATGTGAGTATAATGGAGCGTATGAAAAAGATCCTTGCTTTCGATATAGGCGGTACCAACATCCGCGCAGGGTTATTCACTGAGGAATCCAGCAAACCCTTTTTCACAAAAAAGATTCGGACTTCTGGTCAAAATCGCACACCTCTCGAGAATATCCTTGCTCTTATCCGTGAGATCCAAAACGCTCATCCTGTAATTGACGCCATCAGCATGGCTGTACCGGGAAATGTGGACGATAAACATGGTGTGATCATCCAGGCTCCAAATGTAGGTGGGTGGAAAGACATCCCACTGGGACAGATCATCAAAGATGAATTCGACATCCAGCCTGCAATTCAGAACGATGCCAGCATGGCGGCCTATGGAGAGTGGAAACACGGAGCTGGAATAGGACATGATTACCTGCTTTACATCACTGTGAGCACCGGAATTGGGGGAGCAGTGATCGACAATGGCCATCTCATCACCGGTTTTCGCGGTTTGGGAACCGAGCGAGGTCATATCCAGATCGTGGATGATGGTCCACTCTGCTCCTGTGGTAAACATGGGCATCTGGAAGCCCTGGCATCGGGAACTGCGATCGCGCAGTTTGTCCTCGAAGAGATAAAAGCAGGCACACAAACCGATCTACCTTCCGCCCCTCCTCCCACCACCAAGCAGATCGCAAAAGCCGCCATGCAAGGTGATGCGCTTTCGGTGAAAGCCTTCCAGCGTGCCGGGCATTATCTGGGAATCGGCATCGCAAATTACCTGCACATCTTCAATCCTTCCTGTGTGGTGTTAGGCGGCGGTGTTTCTTTCAGTGGAGACATCCTCTTTGAACCTTTTATGCGATCCCTGCAAGAACATGTCATCTCTGATGAATACCTGCGTGATGTGGTCATCACACATGCCAAATTGGGTGATGATGCCGGGTTGATCGGCGCTTTTCAATGGAGCCTCGATAACCTGAAATAGATGCTCGGGTAGGAAGTCTGTACCAGAAAACATAGAAGGAAAGTATTATCCAAACGATAACAACCTCGCTAAAATGACAAAAAAGCATTGAGAAGGGACATTGTTATGCATATAAAAACCGGACCAATTTCATCAAAGTTGATCAAAAGAGATAATGCCGTCATCTCTCCCTCCTATCCACGCGGTTATCCTTTTGTTATGGATCACGGCAAAGGTGTTGAAGTTTGGGATGTGGATGGAAAACGCTATCTCGATTTCGCAGCCGGTATAGCGGTCAATTCAACCGGGCATTCACACCCGGAGGTGGTAAAAGCCATCACCGAGCAAGCGCAAAAATTCATACACATTTCTTCTGATTTCTATCATGAGAGATGGATCCAATTGGCAGAAAAATTGGACGAAATATCACCTTTCCATTCACCAACCAGATCTTTCATGTCGAATTCAGGTTCTGAAGCAGTCGAATCCGCCCTAAAACTGGCGAAGTACGTTACGGGGCGTTCTCAATTCATCGGATTTTTGGGTGGTTTTCATGGACGCACGGCCGGTTCGCTGTCCTTCACAGCTTCCAAGAAGGTCTATCATCGCTCATTCTATCCTTTGATGAGCGGCGTGACACATGTCCCCTTCCCAAATCCATACCGACCCCTATTTAATATGAGAGAAGGTCAAAACACTGCTGATGCAGCGCTGGATTATCTCGAGAATGTCATCTTCCATAAGCTGGTTCCCCCTTCCGATGTGGCAGGTATTCTCGTAGAGCCCATTCAGGGCGAAGGTGGATATATCTTCCCACCGGAGAATTTCTTCCCAGCATTGCGTGAGATTTGTGATAAATACGGCATTCTTTTGATCGCGGATGAAGTGCAATCCGGGATGGGACGCTCCGGGAAATGGTGGGCGATCGAACACTATGGAGTGGAACCTGACATCCTTTGTATCGCCAAAGGCATCGCTTCGGGTATGCCCATGGGCGTCACCATGTCCAGGGCAAAATTGATGACCTGGGCGAAAGGTTCCCACGGCAACACCTTCGGCGGCAATCCCATCTCCTGCGCAGCTGCATTGAAAACCATTGAACTGATCCAGGATCAATACCTGGAAAATACGATCAAAATTGGAAAGCTCGCATTGGAGATACTGCACGACATCCAATCCACAAGCGCAACCATCGGTGAAGTACGCGGTAAAGGACTCATGATCGGTGTAGAGTTCGTACTGGACAAACAAACCAAAGACCCAGCGCCTGCAGTGCGGGATGAGGTCGTGGATCGCTGCTTCCAAAAAGGTTTGCTGACCCTGGGCTGCGGAGATAGCACCATCCGCATAACGCCCCCACTTTGCATCAGTGAGGATGAGATAAGAGAAGGATTAGAAATCTTCGCCGCGTCTGTGAAAGAGGCAGAATCTCATTTATAATCTTTCCATAATGAGTTTTTGGAAAGATCATGTTTCCTGATTTTAGGGTTAGGCAGCGGGATTACCTTTTAAACATTTCAAAAGCGCTCACTCAGGAATTAGAGCTGGACGCGCTGCTTAATTTGATATTAAAGTATGCCATCGAGATGCTCAGTGGTCACGCTGGGCTCATCGCTCTGCGCACCGAACACAGCGGTTGGCAGATCCGTGTTTCCGAAGGGATTTCACCTGAGTTTTTAGCACATCTCGAACCCTTCCTGAAACAGATTCCCGACGATCAAGATCCAGAAAAATTCGAGGTACCAGAGGTGAACCGCGTTCTCAACGAGATCACATTCTCGGCCACATTGGGTTTGTTAAGCGGAGTTGGCTTACCCCTGGTAACTAAAAAGACTGTTGAAGGACTCATTTTCATCTTCCGCAGCCATGCGGGGCTTTTTACTACCAACGATCGTGCGCTGTTGAACAGCTTTGCCACTCAGGCTGCCATCGCAGTCCAGAACGCCCAACTCTACACCAGCGTGAATCGTAATAGACAGCGCCTGGATACGCTCTTCGACTCTGTCGCAGATGGCATCCTTCTGCTTTCATCAAACCAGGTCATCGAACGTTGCAATCCAGCTTTCTCGCGCCTGGTTTCCCAACCTGAGGATGACATTCGGGGGAAATCCCACGACCAGATCGTCCGTCTGGACAATCCCACGCAGGATATAACCCTGGAGAAAGCCATCGCAGGCGGCTGGCCCTTGACCCCACATGCGCAGCTCTATGTTGAAGGTGATCTCATACGAAATGGCCTCCCACCCCTCCCCATCGGCATCACATACGCACCCATGCTGACAGAAGACAACAAACTTACCAACATCATCGCCACTTTCCGTGATATCACCAACTTCCGTAAAGCGGATGAAGCCAAGACCACCTTCATCTCCATCGTCAGCCACGAATTGAAAACGCCGGTAGCGCTCATCAAAGGCTATGTATGCACGCTCAATCGCGATGATGTCGAGTGGGACAGTGAATTCGTTGATGAGAGTTTGAAGATCATCGAAGAAGAAGCCGATCATCTCAACGAATTGATTGAAAACCTGCTGGATGCCACCCGATTACAGTCAGGTAGATTTGCCATCCAAAAATCGGACATCTCCGTCCCCAAGATGGCACACAGGCTGGTGGAACGGTTTGCAACCCAGACCGATAAACACACCTTCAAGGTCGAATTTCCGAATGAATTTCCACCCGTGATGGCAGACGATACCCGTATCGAACAAGTGCTGTCAAATCTCATCTCCAACGCCATCAAGTACTCCAAAACGGGTGAGATCACTATCAGCGGGGAAACCCGCCCCGACACAGTGATCGTCTGTGTCAGCGACGAAGGAGCGGGAATTGCGCCGCAAGACCTTCCCTTCATCTTTGACCGTTTCTACCGTTCTCCAGATGCCGCTCGAAAGACCAAAGGTGCGGGGCTGGGGCTATACCTCACCAAACAGATCATCGAAGCCCATAAAGGCAGGATATGGATCGATACTGAACGTGACAAAGGGGCGCGATTCTGCTTTTCACTCCCGCGTTCTGAATAAGAATTTCACTGATATTATTTTGTATTACTAGAAAGGATTTTTTACCATGCCCAAAACCCAAGTAGCTTGCCCACAATGCCGGCAGCCCAATGTTGTCGAAGTACAGCAAATCTTTGACGTCAGTCAAGATCCGCTTGCCAAACAGAAACTATTGAATGGCGCAGTCAACGTGATGCGCTGCCCAACATGTGGCTACAGCGGAATGATCGGCACTCCCGTTGTCTATCATGACCCCGATAAAGAGTTATTATTGACCTTTTTTCCACCCGAAAGCAATCTGCCCTTGAACGAGCAAGAGAAGCAGTTGGGCCCACTCATCAATAAGATCATCGACAACCTCCCCGCTGAGAAACGGAAAGGGTACATCTTTCAACCCCAATCCATGCTTACCTTCCAGACACTCATTGAGAAGATCCTGGAAGCAGATGGCATTACCAAAGAAATGCTGGAAGAACAGCAAAAGAAGATCAACCTCATCCAAAGACTGCTGACCACTCCTGAGGAAGAACTGGAAACGATCATCGAGCAGGAAAAGGATATGTTCGATGTGGCTTTCTTCGCTCTCTTCTCAAGATTGGTACAATCCGCCGTCGCTCAAAAGGACGAACAAGCCATGCAAAAATTGGATGCCATCCAGAAGATCCTCTTTGAGAAGACCGAGACCGGCAAGCAACTGCAGCAATCCTCTCAGGAAACACAAAAAGCCATCAAAGCCCTGCAGGAAGCCGGAAAGGATGGTGGACTCACGCGAGAGAAACTTCTCGACATCATCATGAACGCCGAAAGCGATACTGAGCTCACCACCCTGGTAAGTTTCGCAAGGAATGGGATGGATTATTCCTTCTTCCAATTGCTTTCCGAGAAGATCGATGCCGCGGTAGATGAGGAAAAGAAAAGGCTCACCGAGTTACGTGAAAAACTACTGGACCTCACTTCTGAGATCGATAAACGCATGCAGGAAGAATTGAATGGAGTGAGTGACCTCATCGAGAAGATCATTGCTGTTGATGAGATCGAAAAAGAAACTGAAAAGAATTTCGAGAACATCAATGAACTCTTCTTGCAAGTGATCGAACAGAAGATCGAAGAAGCGCGCAAGAACGCTGATCTGGACCGCATCCAGAAATTGGAGCGCGTCATGATCGTGATCCGCAAAGCCATGCAGCCCCCGGCTGAGATCAAATTGATCGAGGATATGCTGAAGATTGCCGACAAACCTGAAGAATTGGACGCATTCCTGGAAGAGCATCAACAAGAGATCACACCAGAATTCTTGCAGATGTTCAACAGCATCATCACGCAATCAGAAAATGAGCCGCAGGAGACCATGCAGCCCTTAAAAGATCTTTATAAAAAGTTACTGCGCTTTTCGATGAAAAAGAATTTAGCTGCGTAATTGATCACGCAACGATAGGATTATGGAGCCTGAAGCCGTACCCGCGTACGGTCTCGATGAACTCAGTATCCGGATCATAATCAGCGAGGCGATATCTTAATCGACGCACCAGAGCGTCAATCGCCTCGTTTGATATTCCCGCTCCACTCTCTTCAACCCATACCCGTTCAACGATATCCATTCGAGAGACAATATTGTCCGCGTTTTCATAGAGGCATTGCAGCAAATTGAATTGTGCAACCGATAAAGGGGGATCGATTTTTTGGTCACGGACCCAAACCGAATCATCCTCAGGCATGATGGTGATCAAGCGTGAAGTACGGCCATCCATTAATGGAATTGTCGCATCAGATGAAATAAAGAGGAATTCTTGTATCAATGCGATCTGGATCAAATCCCCTTCCTTCAGGGGATGTTTGGTGGTGATCTTTTCATGATTGATGTACGTTCCGTTCTTGCTGCGCAGGTCTTCTATCATAACGACTCCATCTTCGATGAAAAAACGCGCATGACGTCGAGATACCTGCCGGTCATCAATGATCACATTACAGTCTACCCCCCTCCCAATCACCAATTCCTGATCAATGAACCATTGCTTATTGCTCAAAATACCATTCTGAGCGATCAATAAAGCTGTACTGCTTGCTCTTTCCATGCTATATATAATAATACATCCCGAGGTCGAAGTATAATTGGAAATCAGGATAATTAAATGGCAAAGACAAGGAAACCAGGAGAATTACTACAAGACCGATATCTGATCAAGAAGATCATCGGGCGCGGTGGTATGGGCAGCGTTTATCTCGCTGACGACACCCTGCTGGAAGGTCGCAAGTGTGCACTCAAAGAGGTTGAATACGACCACTCTCTTGATGATATCCTGGTTAAAGAGGCTCAGGACCAATTCATGCGAGAAGCGACCATCCTAGCACGCCTCGATCACCCCAACCTTCCCAAGGTTTCTGACTTCTTCTCGATCGGATCTTGTGATTATCTGGTCATGGATTACGTTCCTGGGGAAGACCTGCGTACTCTCATCTTGCAAGCAAAACACAACAAGAATTTTCTTTCGATCCAGGATATTCGTAGTTGGACAGAACAATTGGGAGATGCGCTCCAATTCTTACACAGTCAAGAACCGCCCATCGTCCATCGTGATATAAAACCCAGCAACCTGAAGATCACCCCAAGCGGGTTATTAAAATTGGTTGATTTCGGGTTGGTAAAGATCATGGTCCCCGATGATGTGACCATCACCGTCATTCAAGGGCAGGGAACTGCGATCTACACTCCACTCGAACAATATGGTGGAGATGGCATCCACACCGATCTGCGTTCTGATATCTACTCGTTTGGCGCCACGCTCTATCACCTGGCCACAAATGTGCAGCCATCCGATGCACGTGAACGGTTTCTTGACCCCAACAAACTAGTTCCACCCAGTGAGATCAACCCCGCTATCTCTTCACAAATGGAGCAAGCCATCTTATGGGCACTGCAACTTCACCCCGACGATCGCCCTCCGAATGTGAAAGAATTTGTGGATGCGCTGCTTGGGAACACAAAAAAACTCCCCCAATCGGTCTCAACCAGAATAGATGTTAGCCGTCTTGCATCCAATACATCCATTAAGAGGTTGTTCTGGTTTGCGGCTATTTTCTCTGTGATCAGTCTCCTACTCAGCTTTTTCGCTTGAGTTCATGGTCGCCTTCAGACGTTGTGCCTGCGTTGCCGCTCCAATGATCGATCCAGCCAAAGTAAACAAAGCCACCCATAAAAGAAGATAGATCAAATCCCAAAGACCATAACGTACAAAACTACCTGGTAAACCCACCTGGAACCACATCAAGCAGCTATACCCCCCCACCACAGCTAATAATGCAATTTTTGCACCGCTTACGAGGGAGAAGAACCGCTGGGCGATCAAATAGATAAGATATGCCAAACCCAGGATGACAATGGTAGATAAGAACCATTGTATCGTGCCGCGAATTGGGACTGGTGGTTCCTCAGTAACGCTCCCATTTTGTCCATTTGTTGTTGCCTGCCCCACCCATTCGTCTGGATTGACCAGTGTCGGCATCGGGGTTGGTGTGATCTCGCTCACCAGACCACCCTCCTCACTGGTAATATCCAGTACGAATATCTCTGAATTCTTAGCAGTGTCACTCTGCGCACGAATCTCAACTCGTCCAAAAGATTGCAGCAGGTAAGACATACTCGCCACACCCTCATTTGTTTCGGTCTCATAAATGGTGGACTGTTCTGTCTCGGCAAAATGATCGATCATAAAATAGACCACCGTTCCATCCGGAACAGGTAATCCATTCCTATCCAGAATGACACCCGTTTGAATGGGTAAAGCATCTCCCACCCGGAAGTAGATGTTCTCCAATCCCACCAGCTGGCTCTCAGCTTGTTTTACATCCGGTAATTCCTCCACATTGATCTCCAGGCTGATGATCTGTTGTGGATCAGGATAGGTCATTTCGATCAAGTCATACCCCACCACAGGGATCGAAACAGGCGCATGCCCTTTGGGAGTGATCTCCTGGAACAGCAAACGTGCGGCTGTTTCCACAAAATCGGTGGTCTTACTGTATAGGCAATAGTATGCATCAATAAATGCTAGATCGGTCGCATCCAGATAGAAGGGATCATTGAAACCGAATACAACCACTTTCTTCTCATGCAGCAAATCTGGCTGCTCAGCCAATAACCGTTTCAGTGCATCCGACCCAGCCCGGGTATCATCCAGGTTCAAGATCGAGAACACCAACCAGTTTGCTTCTGAGATGAAACTGCCCACATCTGCCCGATTCCGCGGCTCATCCAGATATTCCGTCAGGTCACGGAATGAATAAGATCGTAAGCGCCTCTCCACCACCTGACCAGTTCCATCGGCGCCATATAGTCGGTTGACTGCTTCCTGCAGACTCCCCTGTGCAAATATCTCTTCTACCAGACAGTCAGAACATTGCGCCGCATCGATCGTATCGGTGATAAAAACAATGCGTTCGCTGGTCGCAGGTGCGGCTGGCAGTACAGAAGATAATTCATCAATAGAAGGATTGATCAAGGTTGCAGAGTTGCGCGCAACCCGCGAAAGAACATCCCCATCTTCACCAATATTTTCCAGCAATGTTTCATCCGGGAAAACATAGGTAGGTGTGAAGATGTTGAAGATAGAATATTTTAATTCCAGGATGCGCAGCACTGATTCATCCACCCGCTCCGCGAAAGCATCATCCTCACTGTATTTCTGTGTGAAAAATCGCAAGGTCGTTCGGATGGTCTCGATCTCGCTTTCATCCCCGGAGGACTGGAAATCATCCAGGTATAGGAGATCATTACCGGCCAAGAAAGCATTCAATGCGATCTGCCGTCCATCATAGGTGTTTCCATCGGGATCGAAAAAACTGCGCAAGGCGTTTCCGCCCAGGCTGTCGGAGACCAGGATACCACCCTCAGCACGCCATGTCGAGAACTGATCCAAGTTCAATATCGAGCTGAGCGCAGAAGCATCAAAACTGACCGGTTTGGTCGTCTCACGAATATTTCCCTGAAAACCCTGGTAGCGAATATGGCTCACCAGGAATCCATCTGCAACGTTCGCATCATCATCGCCATCAGCGATTGAAACAGCAAAGAAAGGTGCCAGTTCGATCAACTTCAACTGTTCCAATGATTTCCGCACAGTCGCCACCTCTTCCTCAGGCAGGCGATCGGAACTGCCCCGACCCGGGAAATGCTTGGCGATCACTGTTATTTGCTCATCCGAACCAATATGCAGTCCGCGAATGAAAGCTTTCCCAAGTTCACCAACCCAGTATGGATCACTTCCATAGGTACGTGTCCCTAAACTGGCGTTGCTTTCTGTATAGTTTTCATCCAATACGTCCAATGAAGGACCCAGCACAAGGTTGAAGCCCAATGCCTTCAATTCCCGCCCCAATAGCTCGCCACTGGACTGGGCTAATTCAGCTGAAAAAGCCGCACCCAACGCCATCTGGTTCGGCAGCGTGGTCAATCCTGAGAGTATCTGGTCAAAAGGATAAGAATCTCCATCCTGTGAAATGCCAATGAAGAGCGGCACATAATTACGACTAACCTGTTCCATATCCTCATTGGTATAACCGATCAGGCTGGTCTGCCAGGCTTTTCTTTGAATGCTTGATGTTAGGTTGAAGGCGTTTTGAACAGTGTTTTCCGGTCCAACAAAATTATTATCACTTCGCGAAAGGATCACTCCCCCCACCTGATATTCATCCAGAAGAAGTGCCATCTCAGACTCTTCGGGGATTTCGTCGCCCTCAAAGGTGATCAAAAACAACTGCCCGATCTTTTCTTCAGGCGTCATCTTTGCCAATAGTTGTTGTGCTTTTTGGGCATTCGTATTCTGCGCGTTTTCACCCTTGGCATACACGGTTGCCGTAGACCCCAATAGCAAAAGCAAAATACTTAAAACCAAAAAGAGTTTGTAGCTCTTCTTCTCCATTAATACATATTATAAAAGGGATTTGCCAGCTTCGCGAATTTCTGCAAGTGTTTTCTGCGCCAAGGGGATATCATCACAGAAGAATCCATCCACCCCCCATGCAGCCAATCGTCGCATTAAAGTCGCTTCATTGACCGTGTATGTATGCACCCGCCTTGCGCGCGCATGCTGTCTTTTAATGAATCTTTCACTCAGGGTGGAATGATGGGGATGGATCAACTGCGGGCTCAAGTTGGACATCAAGAAATATTCCACTCTCCCGGGCAGTCCGGGCAATGTCAGTAAGCCAACCGGACAATCCGGCAGTTCGGATCGCACCCCGCGCACATTCTCTGGAATGAACGATGAAAAGATCACCTGTCTCTGCATCTGCTGTGATCTCACTAAAGCAACAGTTCTTTCTACAAGGAGAGCGTTTCTTTTCCCAGCATCCTTCAGCTCGATATTGATGATAGCTTTTTCGCCCACCAGTTCAAAGACTTCAGCAAGCATAGGAATGCGTTCATCCGAATATTCACTGGAGAAATGACTGCCCGCATCCAATTCTTTCAATTCTAGCAAAGTCATCGCATCGACTCTGCCGCTGCCATTGGTTGTCCGATCAAGAGTATCATCATGAATGACAACGATCTCTCCATCCTTCGAAAGGGTCACATCTAGTTCGATCGCCTGTGCATCCAAAGCAAGCGCTTTGGAGAAACTGGCCAGCGTGTTTTCTGGAGCATATTTCTTCGCCCCCCTGTGGGCAAAAACCAGTGGTGTAGATAATTCATACAAGCAATGATCGTTCATAGCAACCTCAAAACGCATTATAGCACCGATGTTCACATCTCCCATATGCCATCTGTTCTCGATCACACAATACTTTATAATCAATACTATGAAAGTAAGTGTGGTCATCCCTGTCTTCAACGAAGAAAGTTCCATCCTCTCCACTCTGCAAGAGGTGCAGCAAACCGGTTTGGTACATGAGATCATTATTGTCAACGATGGCTCTACCGATAATTCCACTGCTATTTTAGGTGATATAAGCGACAAGCAAGTACATGTCTATACGCATCATATCAACCTGGGAAAAGGGGCAGCCATCCGAACCGGATTAAAACATGCGAATGGAGATATCATCCTTATCCAGGATGCTGACCTGGAATATGATCCCCGCGACTATGCAGCATTATTATCACCTTTTGCTTCAACCCAAGTTAAAGTAGTATATGGTTCACGCTTTCTGAACAGCAATCCCAAAGGCATCCTCTTTTGGAACGCAGTTGCCAACCGTTTCCTGACCGGGCTTACCAATCTGTTGTACGGTACTCATCTTACTGATATGGAGACCGGCTATAAGGTTTTGCGAAAAGATATCCTCCCCCTTCTCTCTCTTCAAGCCAACGGATTTGAGATAGAGCCCGAGATCACAGCCCAATTAGCAAAAAAGCGTATCCCAATTCACGAAGTTCCCATCCGCTTCCACCCACGCGCCTACCATCAAGGGAAAAAGATCCGACCGCGCGATGCTTTTATCGCAATGTGGACGCTATTTAAATATCGATTGCAAAGAAATTAGATGCGTGCCGCCCGCAAATCCTGCACTATCATTTGAATACCCCCGTTGTAATCGTTAATCGCATAATGAAATGCGACATCCACTCGCTCTGGGAGATTGTCCGTCAACTCGCCCATACGAAACGCAATTGCATCCCACACAGCTCGTCCATCACGTAATTTCAACTTTAGGTGGGACTTTTCTCTGCCCACCGGGCGTTTCTCCACCACAGCAAGTCCTCTGCTAAACAGGAGTGGTTTGCGGTTGCCCTCACCACTGGGCTCGAATCGGTCCAGGCACTGCATGATCTCGGCGAGCTGACGCCCATCGGTCTCTGAATTAACCTCTGCATCCACCCGCAAAACCGCATTCTCATTCTCCCAATCGACCTGCCGTTGAGCAATGCTGGTCAATCGGTTTATCAACAGTTCTACATCCTTATGCTCTACTGTTAACCCAGCTGCCATGGCATGTCCACCGTACTGCACCAACAAGTTAGCACACTCATCCAATGCACGTGTGATATTGAACGCAGCAACACTGCGGCATGAAGCCCGAATACATCCATTATGCGCAGTTCCAACGATCGCCGGACGATAGTATTGTTCACTCAAACGTGATGCCACCAAACCCACAATACCCTCATGAAAATCTTCGTTTATCGCGAATAAGATACCATCATCCGGATTGGTCAGCATCTCCGTTGCTGCACTCTGATAAGCGGCTTCAGTTTTTTCCTGCCGCTCTACGTTCAACGCGTTCAATTGTTCAGCAAGCTGCATGGCTTCGTCGCCATCCTGAGTGGTCAACAAATTCCATGCCAGCAATGCCGAATTCAGTCTACCAGCCGCGTTAATCCGCGGCCCCAGGCGAAAGCCAATATGCTCTGCTGTCACCAATTCGGGTTTGACGATCCCACTAGCAGCGATCAGTGCTCGCAATCCGGGACGAGTTGTAGTGTGAATGATATGTAATCCCTTCTGCACGAATACGCGGTTCTCCCCTACCAGCGGCACCACATCTGCGACGGTTCCCAATGCCACCAGATCCAAGTATTTTTCTATAGCCGCACTGTCCTTATTGAACTGCTGGAAGAGCGCCATCATCAACTTATAAGCCAACCCAACTCCAGCGATATGCCGGTTGGGATATTGTTCATCATCTTTCTTTTGACAGATAACTGCCCTTGCTGGAGGAATTTGGTCACCGGGCAGGTGATGGTCGGTCAGGATGACATCCATTCCCAACTCTTGAGCCAATGCCACTTCTTTGATCGAACGAATACCGCAATCCACCGTCACCAGCACCTGTGCGCCATCCTGTGCGATGGCTCGGATGGCTTCCTCGTTCAAACCATAACCTTCTGAAAAACGATCAGGGATGTATGCGCTTACCTGTGCCCCCAGTTCATCCAATGCCAATGTCAAAAGCGAGCAGCCAGTCACCCCATCTACATCGAAGTCACCATATACCACCATCTTCTCGTTCTTTTCAATGGCGAGCTGCAGACGATCGACAGCTTGAGGTACACCACTCAGGAGATATGGATCCAACAATTCCCCCTCCGTATGCAGGAACGCGTCCACATTTTCCACGTCGGTGTAACCACGATTTAATAAGATCTGTTGGATAAGCCGCGGGTATTTCTGAAAACCCGCCAGCCCTGCTTCTGGCAAAGGCGCAGGCAGTATCCATTCTTTTTTATTGAAACTGAGCATACTGTATTTTACCGGATGTAGCGGCGTGGCATACGCGATGCCAGATCGCAGATCACTTCGTAGTTGATCGTCTTCCAATCATTAGCTAGATCTGTTGCACCAATAGTCGCTCCATTCTGTGAGCCGATCAGCACCACCTCATCCCCCACTTCGGCATCCGGCACATCATCCAGGTTGACCATACACTGGTCCATACAAACCGAGCCAACCATCTTTATGCGTTTGCCGCGCAACAGCACATGGTTTCCCATCACACGCCGCATTCCATCCCCATAACCAACCGCGATCGCGCCGATACGTTCCCCTTCTTTTGTGTAATAGCGATGACCATAGCTGATACCGTGCCCGGCTGGCATTTGTTTGATGGATATCAAACGTGTTTTCCAGGTCAGAGCAGGTTTGAAGTTCTCAGGAAGCTGCATGGTGGTTGCAGGCGTAAGTCCGTATAATGCGATCCCGCAGCGTACCATACCATAATGCGCCTGGGGAAAATTCAGGGTCGCAGCCGAGTTGGCAGCGTGCGCCATGCGTGGGCGCATTCTCTTTTCGTCCAGCGCAGACAGGATCTGTTCAAATTTATCGATCTGAGACTGCGTCACCAGTTTTTGGGGTTCGTCTGCCACAGCAAAATGCGTGAATACGCCTTCCAGATCGAAAACATCCACTTTGCTGACGTCTTCAATAAAATCCAGCGCTTGTTCCGCGCGCACACCCAGACGTCCCATTCCGGTATCGATCTTGGCGTGTAAAAGCAAGCGCCCCAGGTCTGGATCAACCTCTTTCTCATACTGGGCAGCCACCAGCGGATCATACACCGTCAGATGGATTTTCGCCTTTTGAGCTTCTTTCACGCGTTTGGGTGAAGTATATCCAAGCACCATGATGTTAAGATCAACGCCGCTTTCGCGCAGCTGCAGCGCTTCTTCAATGCGCGCCACACCGCACCATTTCGCCCCGATCGCTTGCAGGTGAAGCGCAATTTCTTCCAATCCATGCCCATAAGCATTAGCCTTCACCACGCCCATCACGGGCACTCCGCTCAGAACGGATAACTGCTTAAAATTATTCTCAATGGCTTTCAGGTCGATCTCTAACCAGGTTGCATAATTGTCGTTGTTCATTATGCGCCTTAGTATAAACTCCCCTCAAAAAACGGGCAAGGTAAGACTTTTGCGAACTTTCCCGTTTCGACTATAATCAGCGCATGAAAGTTCAGGAATCTATGCAAAATTTTCAATACGAACTCGAAGCTCGCGATGGGGAAGCCCGCGCCGGCACACTGCAGACCCCACATGGAGCGATCCAAACTCCAGTGTTCATGCCCGTTGGCACACAAGCCACCGTAAAAGCGGTCACCCCAGAGCAACTCAAAGACATCGGCGCTTCCATCGTTTTGTCCAATACTTATCACCTCTACCTCCGCCCAGGTTCTGACCTGGTGCAAGAGATGGGAGGGCTGCACAAATTTATGCACTGGGATCGCCCTATTCTGACAGACTCTGGCGGATTCCAGGTCTTTTCACTGGGCGGACTGCGTGAGATCGATGAAGAAGGTGTCACTTTCAAGAGCCACATAGACGGCAGCATTCACCGTTTCACCCCCGAACGCTCGATCGCCATTCAGGAGCAGTTGGGGGCAGACATCATCATGGCTTTTGATGAATGTGCAGACCCGACCGATCACGACTACAATGTGCAGTCCATGCGTCGCACCCATGCCTGGGCAGAGCGCTGCCTGAAAGCCAAGACGCGCAGCGACCAGGCTCTCTTTGGGATCGTGCAGGGTGGAATTTATAAGGACCTGCGCGAGGAATCTGCCCGTTTTATCGCATCCCTCGATTGCCCCGGCTATGCCATCGGTGGTCTTTCGGTGGGTGAGAGCAAAGAGGATATGCTCAAGTCCATTGAGACTGTAAACGCCATCCTCCCACAAGAAAAACCACGCTACTTGATGGGTGTTGGAACACCCTATGATCTCATCGAAGGCATTCGCCGCGGAGTGGATATGTTCGATTGTGTTCTGCCCACCCGTTTGGCAAGGCACAGTGCCGCGCAAACCATTTCAGAGCGCATGAACCTGATGAACGCCAAATATGCGCGCGATGAACGCCCGATCGATGAGGAATGCACCTGCTATGCCTGCCTGCATTATTCGCGGGCTTACCTGCGCCATCTCATCCGTGCAAGAGAGATGCTGGGCGCCACCCTTATCTCCATCCATAATATCCATACGTTGGTGCATCTCGCGCAAACCCTACGCGAAGCTATCTTGCAGGGCAACTTCGAAGAAATTGCCAACGCTTTACTAGCAAAGATCCCACCCAAAGAACGAGGAATAAAATGACCATCTTGCAATCCATCATACTCGGCATCGTACAAGGCTTGACCGAGTTCCTCCCCATCTCCAGTTCGGGGCATCTCGTCATCCTTCCGCACCTGCTCGGCTGGGAGATCCCCGCAGAGCAGATATTCCCCTTTGATGTATTGGTACAGATCGGCACATTGATTGCCGTCATCATCTACTTCCGCCAGGATATCATCGATATCCTCAAGGCGCTGGTCGGGGATATCAAAGCCAAAAAGTTCGGCGCCAGCCCCGCCAGCCGCATGGGCTGGTTCCTGGTCATTGCGACCATTCCCGCCGGGTTAGCGGGCATTCTGCTCAAAGATATCGTGGAGCAGGCTTTCGGCAGCCCCAATGCTGCAGCCTTTTTCCTGTTCGGGACCGCCCTGCTGCTTATCCTGGCTGAAGTGATCGGCAAAAAAGAACGTGACATCCTCGAGATAGGTTGGCTGGACGCACTCTGGATAGGATTCTTCCAAGTGATGGCACTCTTCCCAGGGCTCTCACGCTCCGGTTCCTGCATCGCGGGTGGCATGATGCGCGATCTCGATCGCGAATCCGCCGGGCGTTTTTCCTTCCTGATGGCGATCCCTGTCATGATAGCCGCCGGACTATTGAGCGTCTTCGATCTGCTGGAAGTACCCAACCTGGGGCAGTTCATTCCCGTCATGGCGATCGGTTTCATCGTGGCCGGTGTGGTCGGCTACATTTCCATCGCCTGGCTGCTCAAGTTCGTGCAGAGCCACTCGCTCTTCATCTTTGCCGGATACTGCATCTTCCTGGGCGTTGCGGTGCTCACTTTTGGTTTTCTCTTCCCCGAAAGCAATGGTGCGCCTGTGCCAGAAGCAGCGCAGATCGAAGAGGAAATATTCCTGCCGGATAGCATCACTTATATCCCCGAATTGAGCTGGCTGGCTCCCAACGCCGCAGAGTGTGCAAAGAACACCCTCGAATTCAATCCGCCGCTGCTGCAGACCAACGCGGAGTACACCTCAGGTGAATTACGTTTTTCTTTTCCCCTCACCGATCAGCAGGCAGCCTATGCTTTCCAACTGGGTGAACAGAGCCTGCATTTTGTGCTAAATCCGGCCAACCCCTTACGCTCGCTTGATCGGGCGGACCTGAATTTACTTCTCACCGGGGAATATTCCACCTGGATGCAGTTCTTCCAGAACTGCGCCAGCTGCTCACTGGCTGATCCCAATTCCACCTTTGATGGTGAGATCCAGTTCTATATCTATCCCGAAGGCAATCCCTATCAGGACATTTTCAACGCTGCATTGAATATCAACCTTGGGCAAATCGAGAACGGCATATTCATTCCCGACGCGGAAACCCTGCTGGCGCAGCTGCAGCTGGCGCCCAACGCCGCTGGCATTCTGCCCACCCGCTGGCTGACCTCCAACCTGACGCAAGTTACCATCACTGACCTGCCCGCGCAGGACCTGCAGTTACCCATCCTCGCACTGCTCGAAGAACAACCCCAGGGTCAGCTTGAACAATTCCTGCTTTGCGTTCAAACTTCATTGCAATAGTTCATCCCTTTTCCCTACTTTTAATATAAAATACTCCAAACGGACGGGATTCATCCCGTAGAATGAGGTTTTATCATGTTATCTGGGATCACCATTGCCTTTATCGGGCCCGGTGTCATGGCAGAAGCCATGCTCAAGGGATTATTGAACAAGAAATTGACCGATCCGGAGCACATCCTGATCTCTGGCCCCAACCATGAACACAACCTGGAACTGCAAGCCGCTTACGGCGTGCAGCCTTTCAGCGACAACCGCGAAGCAGCCAAGCAGGCGGATATCGTCGTCCTTTCCATCAAACCCCAGCGCCTGCAGAAAGTTTGCACGGAGTTGAAAGGGGTCATCCAAAACGACGCCTTCATCCTCTCCATCGTAGCGGGTGCCACCATCAAGAAGATCGCTCGCCTGACCGGACATAATCGCGTCGTGCGCTGTATGCCCAATACCCCTGCCCAGATCGGTGAGGGTATCACGGTGTGGACTGCCTCATCCAGAGTGAGCGAAAAGCAGCATCAAATGACGGGTACATTCCTGAACGCCTTCGGCAAGGAGATCTTTGTAGAAGAAGAGGATTACCTCGACAAAGCCACCGCCCTCTCCGGCACAGGACCTGCCTATGTATATTTATTCATGGAAGCCATGGTCGATGCGGGGGTGCACATGGGCTTCCCGCGCCGCATCGCCGAACGCTTGGTGATAGAGACCCTGCGCGGCTCGGTCGATTATTACGACAACGGCAAGAGCGCATCCAAGCACCTCGCCAACCTGCGCAACCAGGTCACCTCCCCGGGCGGCACCTCTGCAGAAGCAATTTATTACCTCGAAAAAGCCGGCTTCCGCACCGCCATCTCACGTGCCGTGTGGGCAGCCTACCAGCGCTCTAAGGAGCTCGGAAAGGATGCCGAGACCAACCCACCGG